>Ga0209719_1000852_pt1 | contig 41972 bp, 44 predicted proteins | sample AD_JPNAS2_MetaG_FD_184421 | JGI IMG/M metagenome (GOLD analysis project Ga0209719, IMG submission 184421) | Active sludge microbial communities of municipal wastewater-treating anaerobic digesters from Japan - AD_JPNAS2_MetaG (SPAdes) (version 2) | ecosystem: Engineered > Bioreactor > Anaerobic...
TTCTGATCCCGGAGATAGACATCCAATCCCGGATTGCCGATATGATTATTCATCCGGCCACTCCCTGGATGCAATGTAAAGATCGAGTCCCAGCGCCGTCAGCACCTGCAGGACTTTTCCCATCTGCGCGGTCGGCTTGCCGTTTTCCAGATCAGACAAAAATCTGTACCCGACGCCGCATAAAGCCGCCGCATCGGCCAGAGTCAGTCCGTCTTCCTTGCGTTTTTTCCTGATGGCTGCGCCGATATTTGCCGCCGTGGCTGCTTTGATCTTCAACTTTCCTGTTCTCCGTCATTCCTTTTCGGGAATAATAACCGCTTATAACGCCACAGTCAAGCAATATATTCCCGATAGGGAATCGTTTATGGCGAATATGCTTCTTGCTGCATGAATATTCCCGATGGGGAATTGCTGCAAGCATGATTATGATCCGATATGATTTTGCCGGTTCAGACGTATCTCACCTGAACCGAAAACTTTAGGAGATGCCGGCATGGTTGCTCCAGACCAAATGCATATCCTTATGCGGAAGATATTCTGATCTGTTTTAATGATCGGCCTGTCCCGTCAAAATGGAAAGCGCCCGGTCAGTGGCGATAAGTAAAGATCGAATTTATTTGAGCAGCAGAAAGAAGAGTTCGCCTTTTTCCTTGAGGCTGCCGGCGGTGGCCTGCGCTTCGGGGCCGAACCCGCAGAACAGATCGACGCGCCCGGGGCCCCGAATGGCGGATCCCTTGTCCTGGTTCAGGACAAAGCGCGAAAATTCGACGCGGCGGACCACACGGTAATCCTCGTCCAGAACCGGTTTTCGCAAACGGATGAACGCCGGCGCGCCCTGCGGAAAATACGCCGGGTCCGTGGCAATCGACCGGTGAGGCGTCACCGGCTGCCCCAGCGAACCGACCGGTTCGCGGTCCACGAAGCGGAAAAAAATGTAGCGTTCGTTGTGGCTTAAAATTTCATAGATTTCTTTTTCGCTCTTGCCTTTGAGCCAGGCTTTGAACCCGCGGTAGGAGGCGTCGCTCCGGTCCAGCCTGTTTTCATCCAAAAGGTTCTGCGTCGCGGAGCGAAACGGCCGGCCGTTGTTCTGCGCGTAGCTCACGGTCAGCACTTTTCCGTCTTCCAGACGAATCTTTCCCGATCCCTGGGTGTGCAGGGAATTCAGCTCGACGGGGTCGGACACCCAGATCAATTCCAGCCCCCTGCCCTGCAATACGCCGTCCACATCGATTTCCCGGCGGGAGTAATAGGGAACCAGCCGGCCGTCTTCACGGCGGCTGATTCTGGTTTCATGTTTGGAAATCTTTTCCACGACGATGTCCGGCGGCGGGCGGTAGAGCGGATATTTGTATTTCTCCGTCTTCGTCAGAGAGCCTTCCAAAAGCGGCTCATAGTAGCCGGTAAACAGGACGACGCCGTCCCCGTTTTCCCCCGCCGCCCGAAGCAGGAGAAATTCTTCCGCAATCCGTTTTTTCTTCTGCTCAACGGGAATATCGGATGCCAGAATTTCGCGAAAAGCGATCAGCGTTTCCTTCATCCGCGGCGCGCTCACCTTACGGTCCACCAGCTGAAAGGTCTGATTTTTTCCGGCACCGTCGTAATAGCGCAGACTGCGGTCAATCGCCAGCAGAAGGGATTCGGCGTCGAGGTCGTCGACAAAGTCCATCCGCCGGGCATCCGCCGGAACCAGCGCCTTCTCGGGCGGGGGCGGCTCCGGCCTGAATGCCTCTTTTTTTGCGCAGCCGGCCGCCAGGGCCATGACCGTCAGCGTCAGGAGAAAATAGATCTTCAGAAGCTTCATAATTCGATGATCATCGCGGTTTCGTCGCAGTAGTCGGGAAATTTGGGGCAGCGGAAACAGTCCGACCAGACCTTCTCCGGCAAAATGGAACGGTCCACTTCCTTAAAGCCTACTCCGGCAAAGAATTCTTTCTTGTACGTCAGGGTAAAAATGCGAAACAGCTCCAGGGTGATGGCGTCGGAAATGCAGAATTCAACCAGCTTTCGGCCGATGCCTTTTCTCCGGAAGGCGTCGTCCACATAAAGAGAACGGATTTCGGCCAGGTTTTCCCAGATGATGTTCATCGCGCAGATTCCCACGATCTTCTGCTCGGCTTCATCAAAATACACGATGAAGTCCCGAACGGAATTATAGATGTCCATCAGGGAACGGGGCAGCATCTCCCCTTTCGCCGCCGACACATTGATCAGCCGGTGAATGGTTTTGACGTCACCGATGCGCGCTTTTCTTAGCATGTCTGCTTCCTCCTTCGTCCGCCCCCGCGGCGGCCAGCAATTCGCGGGCATGGTCCCTCGCGGTTTCGGTCACATCCACGCCGCCCAGCATTCGGCCGATTTCCTCGATTTTCTGCGCGTCGTCGATTTTTTCCACGACCGTGGACGTCCGGCCGCCGGCGACCTGCTTGCTGACCCGCAGATGAGGGCCGCCAAAGCTGGCAATCTGCGGCAGATGCGTGATGCAGATCACCTGATGATGCGCCGACAACGTCTTCAACTTGCGGCCGACAATCTCCGCGGTGGCGCCGCCGATGCCGGAATCCACTTCATCAAACACAACGGTGTCTACCGAACCGATCCGCGTCAAAACATTCTTCAGCGCCAGCACGATGCGCGACAACTCGCCGCCGGACGCAATTTTATGGAGCGCCTTAGGCTCCTCCCCGGCATTGGCCGTCAGATAAAATTCAATCTCATCGCCGCCCTTCGGGCCGCAGGTGTTTTCGTCCCTGGAACAGCGACGCAGAAATTTCACGGCAAAGGAGGCGTGAGGCATGTTCAGATCGCGGATTTCGCGGTCCACCGCCCGCTCCAGGCTTTGCGCGGCCCGTTGCCTCATCTTCGAAAGCTCGAGCGCCTTTTCGCGAAGCTCTCCCGCTACCGCATCTTTTTCCTTCCCGAGCCGCGCCAGCTCTTCCTCCGCGCCGGAGACGTCCTGCAGCTCTTCTTCCATTTCCCGCTTCCGTTTCAATACGGCGTCCAGCGTCTGGCCATGCTTGCGCTTGAGCCGGCCCATGGCGTCCTGCCGTTCATCGATCGCCGCCAGCCGTTCGGGATCAAAAACCAGTTTTTGCTTATAATCACGAAGCGTCAGCGCCGCTTCCTGCAACACGGCGTAGCTCGCTTCCACATCGGCCGGCCGAAGATTCAACCCTGCATCGATCTTTTGAATTTCCTGAATCTGCGAGAGCGCTTCCTTGAGCTTTTCATTGATAGAGCCCGCATCCGCGTAAAGCAGCGCGTAAGCCCGGTTCGCCCAGTCCGCAAGCTTCTGCGCATTGGCCAGTACTTTCTTTTCATCGGAAAGCAGAACATCTTCGCCCGCGACGGGATTCAGGTCGTTGATTTCCGCAAGCTGAAACCGAATCCAATCGGCTTTTTCCGCGCGGTGGCGGCGCAGATCCTCCAGCTTCGCCATCCGGCCGAGGCACTTCTGATAGCGGTCATAAACGGCCGCGTATTCCCCGCGGGCGTCCAGAATGCCGCCGAAAGCGTCGAGAATGTCGATGTGATTTTCCGAAAAGAGAATCACCTGATGTTCGTGCTGCCCGCAGATATTGATCAGCGATTCGCTGATCGCGGCCAGATTCGCCAGCGTTGCCATCTGTCCGTTGATTTGCGCTTTGTTCTTGCCGGAGCGCGAAATGACCCGGCGGATCACGAGGTCGTCCCCGTCGGCAAACCCCATGCGGGCCAGCTTCTCCTGAAGCGCCCGGTTGCCCTGAATATCAAAGAGCGCCTCCACGGTCGCCGTGTCCGTTTGCGTCCGGATCATGTCCGCCGCGGCCCGGTCGCCCAAAAGCAGGCTGACCGCCCCGATCAGAATGGACTTGCCCGCGCCGGTCTCTCCCGAAATAATGTTCAGACCTTCTTCAAACGAAACGCGCAGTTCGTCGATGATGGCAAAATTAGCAATGCTCAGATCACGAAGCATTTTTCCTTTTCCCAGCGCCTGAAGGCAGACTGCCCCAGCCCAGTTTGGAACGCAGAATCTCCCCGTAACTGCGGTGCGGTGAAAGCACCAGCCTCGTATAAAATTTTGATTTTCGTATGGTCATGACATCGCCGGAACTGATCCGGTAGGATTCCTGTCCGTCCAGCGTCACGGTGGCGCCGCTTTCCTTGGACCAAAGCGTGATCTGCAGGTCGGAATTTTCGGGGAAAATAATCGGCCGGTTGGTCAGCGTGTGGGGACAGATCGGATTAATGATGATCAATTCTTTGCCGGGAACAACAATCGGGCCTCCGGCGGAAAGCGAATAGGCCGTCGAGCCCGTGGGGGTTGAAATGATCAGACCGTCGGATTTGTAGGTTGTGAGATAATGGCCGTTAACGGACGTTTCCAGCTCGACGATGCGGGAAAGATTGCCGCGGTTGATCACCACGTCGTTCAACACCATGCCCGAACCGATGATTTTGTTGCCCCGGCGGATTTTCGCATCCAGCATCATCCGTTTTTCCGTCAGGAAATCGCCCTTGAGAATCAGTTCGAAAGCCGCGTACGTCTCGTTGAGATTGACTTCCGTGAGATACCCGAACGTCCCCATGTTGATGCCGACGATGGGCACGGGGTGCTGCGCGACATAGCGGGCGGTGCGCAGCATCGTGCCGTCGCCGCCCAGCACGGCGATCAGGTCCGCTCTGGCGGCCAGGTCTTCCAGTTTGAATCCTCCGCTCCCGCCGACGGCGGCCGCAATGTTGGCTTCCAGAGAAACCCGAATCCCCCTGGCTTCCAGCCATTTTTTGAGCGCGCCGGTGAATCCGGCGATGTTTTCCTTCTCGATGTTGGCGACAATGCCGACTTTCTTAATTTTCATGGTGACGGGCTCCAAAAAAGACGAGGTTTCGTAACATAAAAAGAAGCCGCTGTCTATGGATAATTTTCCGGGAGATGAATGCAAACTCTTTGATTTATAAAGATATTCTTGAAGCGGAATATCTTGACAGGACAACATCCCATAAGGTACGGTGCGCATGCTCACGCGGGATTAAAACCAGCGGGGCGTCATAAAACCATGCCAACAATAACCTTGGCTTTTTTGGAGTAAAGCATATGGGATTGATCAAGGGCACATTTACATTCATGCAGTTTTGGGTGGACGGTAAACTGCCGCAGGCCTTTACAACGTTTATCCACAGCCGGCTTCGGGGCAACGCGTTTCGTGAAGCGCGCAATTCCACCGAAGAAAAGCGGATGGGTTGGGTGTCGGCGCTGGACGTCCTGGACGCCGATTTTGAAAAAACACATTACGCGCTGGGTGATTATCTGATCTTTTCCCTGCGCATCGACCGCAAGGTGATCCCGCCGAAATTGATGAAAGTCCGCCTGATGGAAGAACAGAGGCGGTTTCTGGCCGAGCACAAACAAACCCGAATCGGCAAGGCCATGAATGAAGGGATCAAAGAAAAGGTCCGGCTGGACATCATGACCAAAAGCGACCCTGTGCCCTCTTTTTACGACGTTCTGTGGGCCGTAGGGCAAAACAAGGTATATTTTTCCTCCCTCTCCGACAAGGTCGCGGATGATTTTGTCGATTTATTCAAAAAAACTTTTTCGCTGGGCCTGAAGCGAACGGCCCCCCATGAACATCCGCTGGTGATGAAGCACAAAGAAAAAGGCGGCGTCCCCGTGGAGGATCTGTCTCTCATCGGACGGGAATTTCTCACCTGGCTGTGGTTCAAGTCCGAAGAAAGAAACGGCGCCATCGCCCTTGGCAAAACCGACGAGGTTCAGTTGCACCTGCTCAAGCGGATCGCCCTGGAAGCGGGCGAGGGGGAATATTCGCAGGGCGTTGTCTGCTCCGGTCTGCACGCCGAACTCAAGGAAGGCAAGGAGGCCATCCGCCAGGGCAAAAAAGTGAAAGAGGCGAACCTTCAGCTCCAACGCGACCGGGATGAATGGGAATTCAATTTCAAGGCCGACGCCTTTTACTTCCAGTCGCTCAGAATGCCAACCGCGGACTGGCCGGAAACACAGGAAGACACGGAAGGAAGCCTTCTGGAGCGAATCTACCGAATTGAAAACGCGGTCAAAACCATCGACCAGCTCTATGAATCCTTTCTGGCGATTCGCTTCTCCCCGGAGTGGGCGAAAAACGAAAAACCCCGTCTGGCGACTTGGTTGAGGAAGGAATAGCTCATCACTCATTGCTGTCTGTAAAAATTACTTTACAAATAAGATTAAATCGTTAGAATAGGAGCCCGTTTCAATCCTTGGAACAGACAAAACAAAGAGGAGGTGAAGCGCTTATGGATCAAAAACAGATCTTCAAACAAATGATGGATTTCAACAAGCAGGCGTTTGACAATAGTTTCAGCGTGATGTCGGAGCTGCAGGAACAAACGGAAAAACTGATGTTGAATTTTCTTGAAAAGGCGGAATGGATTCCCGAAGACGGCAAAAAAGCCATGCAGGACTGGATCGTAAACAACAAGAAAAGCCGGAATGATTTCAAGGCAGCCGCGGACGACAGCTACAGAAAGGTCGCCGAATTATTCGAACAGGCGGAAAAACAGCAGACACCGAAAAAGAAAAAATAAACCTTTTTTTCAGCAAGGAGGTGGCCATGGACCCGAAGCAAGTTGCCAAACAGATGATTGTTTTCAACAAGACGGCTTTTGACAACAATTTCCGAGCCATGCAGGCGCTGCAGGAACAGACGGAAAGACTGGTCGGCAGATTCTGGGAAAAATCACCGATGTTTCCGGAAGAAGGAAAAAAGGCGATCTCCGACTGGATGTCCGCCTATAAAAAAGGCTGCGACGATTTCAAAAGCCTCGTGGACGACAACTTTAAAAAAGTGGAAGACTTTTTCAAAGAAACCAAATAGTCCACCTGCGGCGGGTCTGTTTTTTCACGAGGTATTCATGGATCACCCCCACATTGTCGAACGGATGACCCGTCCCGATTTTTATCCGCACCGGCCCCAAAAGGTCGAAGCGGTGCAGACGCACATTTCGTATGTCTTCATCGCCGGCGACTACGTGTATAAAGTTAAAAAACCGGTCAATTTCGGGTTCCTCGACTTCACGACGCTCGAGAAGCGAAAATTCTACTGCGAAGAAGAGCTGCGGCTGAACAGGCGCCTGGCGCCGAGCATTTACCTGGACGTCGCGCCCATCGGGCGGGACGACGCGGGGCGGCTGACGCTCGGCAAAACCGCGAACATCGTGGAATACGCCGTTTTGATGAACAAGCTGCCCCTGGATAAAATGCTAAAAATCCTGCTGGCCCGGGGCAAAGCCGACGCCGGCATCATGGATGCCGTGGCAAAAAAAATCGCCCGGTTTCATCAGGAAGCCCAGACGGGCGGCCGCATCGACGAGATGGGCTCCATCGGCGTGATCCGCCACAACCACGAAGAAAACTTCGCGCAAACCGAAAAATACATCGACGTCACCCTGTCCGCCTTTCAACACGGCTTTCTGAAATCCTATGCGGAAAAATTTCTCGCCGCCAGCGAAGCTCTGCTGGCCAAACGCGTCGCGGAGCACAAAATCCGGGACTGCCACGGCGATTTGCACCTGGAGCACATCTGCGTGGCTGATGAAATCATCGTTTTTGACTGCATTGAATTCAACGAACGATTCCGGTTCGCCGACGTGGCGGCCGAGGTCGCCTTTCTGAACATGGACCTGGATTACAACGGTTATTTCAGCCAGTCCGCGGACTTCACGAACTCGTATCTGAAATACTCCCACGACGAAGACCTGCGCGCCCTGTTGAATTTTTACCGCTGCTATTACGCCTTCGTCCGGGGCAAAGTCACCAGCTTCCGCCTGGATCAGAAAGAGCTGCCGCAAGCCGAACGCGAGGAGATCCGCCGCATCGCCTCAAAATACTTTGACCTCGCCTGCGCATACGCGTCGCGGCTGGAAAAACCGGCCTTGATTCTGACCGCCGGACTGATCGGCTCCGGCAAGAGCTACCAGGCGCGCAATCTGGCGGATCGATTCGGCACGGAGGTGATCCGGTCGGACGTTCTGCGCAAGGAGCTTTTACGGATTGCCCCCACCGAAAAGCATCATGAAGCTTTCGGCCAGGGCATCTATTCAGGGGACATTACCCGGAAGACCTACGAAAAAGCCGTTGAACTGGCCGCCGAAAAGATCGGGCGGGGGATTCCGGTGATTCTCGACGCCTCCTTTCGATGCCGCGCAGACCGGACGATGGCCGCGGACATGGCGCGAAGGCTCGGAGTCCCGTTTTATGTGATTGAATGCACCTGCCCCGACGACGTAGTGAAAACCCGTCTGGAAAAAAGAATGCAGGACCGGGACAATCCTTCCGACGGCCGCTGGGAAATCCTTGAGGAGCAGAAAAAACAATACGAAGCCGTCACGGAAATTCCCCGGAGCTGTCTCTTTCACATCGACACGTCGGACAACCCGGAAAATGTGCGCCGGCAAATTGTTTCCTCGATCAAAATGGCGGAACTTTAAGGCCTGTCGCCCAAATATCCTTTTCGCTTGGGCAACAACCGACTGACCGTGTGATCTCCGGACAGGCAGGTGCGGCGGGAACGGCTTGTTTAAAACGACTGCTTTGCGCGTGCGGTGATTCATCACGCGAAAAAAAGGCGGGCTCAGGAGTTTGTCGGTTCTTTCTCTTTGATTTTGTTCTTTTCTTTTTCTTCTTTCTTGGCGGCCTTGGCCTTCTCTTTGTCTTCCTTCAACTTCTCTTCCCGCTCTTCTTTGGCGAGGCGATCCCGGGTCTCCGCAATGTAGGCCTCCACTTTCAGGTCCAGCCCCACGCCGGCGTAATCGCGGGCTATGCCCTCAAAACGCTTCAGAGCGGCATTGTATTTTTTGTTTTTGAAATAAAAGTTGCCGACGTAAAACTCGTGCTCGGCGAGTTTCAACTTGCACTCCCGGACCATCTTTTCGGCCAGAATGGAAAATTTGCTCTGCGGATAGCGGGCGATCAGCCGCTCGAACTCCCGGCGGGCCTTGATGGTTTCCGTCTGGTCGCGGTCAATCGCTTCAATCTGCACAAAGTGGCACATCCCGGTCTGGTAAAGCGCGTAGGGAATGTTTTCGTTGGTTGGGTACAGAGACACAAAATCACGGTAGGCCAGCTCCGCCTCACCGTATTCCTTGACGCTGTAAAAAGAATCCGCGATGCCCAGTTCGGCCATAATCGCCAGATTGTGCAGCGGATATTCCTCTTTGAGTCGGGTAAAGTATTCCCTGGCCTTTTTGTAGGAGCCGTTCTGGTAATCCGCCGTGCCCCGGGAATAGAGGCCTTCGGGGGTTGACCGGACCGGATCGCTCTTCACAAAGAACGACTTGATGGCTGCCATGTTGAAAGAGCAGCCGGTACAGATCAGCACCATGGCCAGAATGACGCTTGCGTGTCTTAACTTCACAGGGATACCCGTTCCATCAGGAATGAAATTTTTGCTTCCGTTTGCTTTGCGTAATGCCTTCACAGGCTTTTCTTCACAAACTCTTCGAGCTTTTCCTTCGGCGTCATGCCGACCAGCGTGTCCAGCACTTTCCCGTCTTTAAACAGGATGAGAGTCGGAATGCTGCGGACGCCGAAGGCGACGGCCGACTTCTGGCTTTCATCCACATTCAGTTTCATGACCTTTACCCGGTCCGAATATTCGCCGGCGATTTCTTCCACAATAGGACCGATGGCCTTGCACGGTCCGCACCAGGGCGCCCAGAAATCTATCAGAACCGGCTTGTCGCTTTTCAGGACTTCCTGCTCGAAATTTGCATCCGTCGCCACACCCAGAAATTGGCCGCTCATGATTCGCAACCTCCTTTTCTATTTGGGAGTTATATGTCACAGCGTGTTTCAAAAAGTCAAATGCTATTTGACCGCCTTTCCCGCAGGCGTGATTCTTTTGACGCCCGCCGGTTTTTCTGCTATGAAATGGAGCACATCGGGAGGTTAGTCATGAAACGTTTGGGCGTCTTATCAGGGACATTCATGCTGGAGAAAAGCGACTGGATCCGGAAAGGCAAAAGGCAACGGATCCACAACGTTTACGGAGAGGCGGCGGCGATCGAAACGGATTCCATCGTCTTCATTCTCAGGCACGGCGACGATCCCAACGACTATATTCTGCCCCACCGGATCAACCACCACGCCAATCTCCAGGCGCTGCAAGACCTTAACGTCACCGAAGTGATCGGCATCAACTCTACCGGGTCCCTGAAAACAAAACTTCGTCCGGGGATGATTGTCATTCCCGACGATTTCATCACCTTTGCGGCAACGCCGTCCATTTATCATAACAAAGCCGTCCATATCACACCCTCTTTAAATGAGGCCGTACGCCAAAAACTGATTACAGCGGCACACGACTGCAATCTGGATGTCGTGGAGACGGGGACTTACTGGCAGGTTGCGGGCCCCCGCCTGGAAACCCGGGCGGAGATCCGGATGATGTCCCATTTTGCCGATGTCGTCGGCATGACGATGGCCCATGAAGCGGTTGCCGCGCTGGAGTTGGGGCTCCCCTACGCCTCGGCCTGCTCCATCGACAATTTAGGCAACGGCCTGCTGGAAAAGCCTTTGAGCCTGGAGGAAATCATCGCCGGAACACGCAAAAACGCGGACCTGATGATCCGCCTGCTCGAGGAGTATATTGAGGGGGTCGACAAATAGGCTATTTACAATAATATCAATTATTTATAGCTTCACGGGTTCAAAGTTTGCAATGCTGGAACTCCGGCGGCTCCAGGATGGTGATCTTTCTGCGCTTGAGGTACTCCGGAAAACCGTAAAGCCGATTGCCGCGATACTCGACGACCACGGCATCCGCCGGACAGTTGTTCAGGCAGCCGAAGCAGGCAATACACTTATCATGATCCACAAACTGCCTCTCCGGATGAATCGCGTCCACCGGACACATTTTGACGCAAGTCCGGCAGCCGATGCATTTGGCGCCGTCCACCGTATGTTTGCCGACGGCTTTTTTGTTGAGCCAGACCAAAGGAAGCATCCGCACGATTTCCCGAAGCGCAATTTCGGAGGAATAGGCAAGGGATTGACCCTGCCGCACTCTTTCCTGAATCTGTTTGGCGAATTCCCGAACCCGGTTGTACGTCGCCTCGTCGGGCAGATGCTCCCCGGAGCGCTGATTGGCGCTGTCCCAACTGGCAGGATAGGCCGGAATGCTGCGGAAGGCCTCCATGCCCACGGGCACGGCTTCCTTTTCCGCCAGCAGATGAAGCGCGTGGCAGAGTGCGTTGTGCTGATTGCCTTCCGGCCCGCCGAAGGACACAAACGCCGCCACGGGAATTCCCGTCAGCTTCGGCGCGGAAGACAGCCAGTCCGCCACGTTTTCCGGAATATCGTAATAGAAAACCGGAGAGCCGACCAGAATCAAATCGTAATCCGGCAGGCGCTTCGGATCGAAACGGCGCATGTCGGCCCATTCAACCGTCAATCCCTGATCCTTCAGAAGACAGGCGATCAGTTTTCCGTAGCGCGCGGAGAATCCCGACTGGCTGTAGCTCACAACCAGCGCGCGTTTCGGATCGCGGGTTTTGAATTCCCGTTGGACGGTCTGTGCGTTCGCGGCCCACGGCAGCGGCAGGCTTAAAGCGGCGCAGACCACCACGCTTTTTTTGATGAAGTCTCTTCTGGTTTCCATGGAATCGGCCCGGCCTTTCCGCGGCGCCTGATTATTCTTTCTTTTCTTCGCCGCCGAAATTGATTTTCAACTCATAGACTCCCATGTCCAGATGCGTGGTCATCGGATAGCCGCACTTGGAGAAAACATGCATCATCGGCAGGTTGCGCGACAAAACGTCCGCCGTGAAGCCTTCGATATTCTTCCCCTTCGCGATGCGGATCAAATACTGCAGGAGGAAGGTGCCGATGCCCCGGTCCTGCCAGTCCTGGTGCGTGGAGAAGGCCACTTCGGCGTAGCGTGTGTTCGGGTTGTTGGCGTAGTTCCCGATGGCCACGATCTTTTCTCTCCCTTCCGGCTCTTCCTTGCCGATGACCGCCACGATGGCCATCTTGTCGTCGTAATCGATCGCCGCCATCGGCATGGCCACCTTGTGGGAAAAGGACTTCAAGTTGTGAAAGAACCGCGTATAAACATCCTGCGGCGGCAGTTCGTAGATCAATTCCTGAATGGCGCGCTCATCCGTCGCCTTGACCGGACGGAAAAACAGCGAGGTCCCCTTCTTGTCCACCCAGTTCGTTTCATACTCCTTCGGGTACAGCACCACCGGCAGTGTCTGGTCCCGGTAAATGTAGCCCTGGCGCTTGGCGGCTTCCAGGAGTTCGTCGCGAAACTTCGGATGGGCGATGTTGATGAGCATCATGGCCCGGTCGCGAATGGATTTTCCGTGCACATAGGCGATGCCGTATTCCGTCACGACGTAATGAATGTCCCCGCGCGTCACCACCACGCCGCTGCCCGCTGAAGGATAGGGCACGATGCGGGAAATGGCGCCGTCTTCCGTGGTCGAAGGCAGCACCATGATGGATTTGCCCCGCTGCGACATGGCCGAACCGCGGACAAAATCCACCTGGCCGCCGATGCCGCTGTAAAACTCAAACCCGAGGGAATCCGAACAGACCTGCCCGGTGAGATCGACGGTCAGCGCGGAATTGATGGACACCATCCGGTCGTTCCGGGCGATGATATACGGATCGTTGACGTACTGGCACGGACGGAATTCAAAGAGCGGATTGTTGTGAACATAGTCATACAGGCGCCGCGTGCCCATGCAGAAGGACGCGACGATCTTGCCCGGATGCAGCGATTTTTTCCGGCAGGTCACCACGCCGCTCTCAATCAGATCGATGAGGCCGTCGGTAAACGTTTCCGTGTGCACGCCGAGGTCTTTTTTGTTGGTCAGATAGGGAAAGACCGAATTGGGGATTTTGCCGACCCCCGTCTGAATGGTGGATTCATTGTCGATCAGATCGGCGATCAGCCGTCCGATGGACTGGGCGATGTCATCCGGCGCCCTCTGCTCGAATTCCAGAAGCGGCGCGTCGTTTTCCACAAACGCGGAAATCTCGCTCACGTGGATGAAGCTGTCGCCCAGCGTCCGCGGCATGTTCGGATTCACCTCCGCCACCACATAGCGGGCCACGGAAGCCGCCGTCTTGGTGATGTCCACGGAAATCCCCAGGCTGACATAGCCGTTCATATCCGGCGGAGACACCGTGATGAGGGCGACGTCAATGGGCATGGACCCCCGCTTCATCAGCAGGGGAACTTCGGAAAGAAAAATGGGCGTGTAGTCGGCATGCCCTTGCTTGATGGCCGCGCGGGCGTTCGCGCCGATGAAGAGTGCGTTGTGCCGGAAATGCTCCGTGTAGATTTCCGACGTGTAGTCGGTGAGCCCCAGATCCAGAAAATGGATCACCTCCACGTCGGCGAAATTCTGCGCCATATCCAGAAGGGTTTTGACCAGAAGCTGCGGCTCGCCGCAGGCGGAAGCAATGAAGATGCGCGCTCCGCGCCGGATTTGGGACAAAGCGCTCCTAGCATCGGTGAGTCTTTCCTTGTAGGTATCCTGCCAGTTGAGAATCATGTTGCTCACCGCTTCTTTCATGCATCGAGTGCTTTGAAAAACTACTCTTGATCAACCTGTAAAAAGTCATAATTTACAAATATTGTCATGGTGAGCTCGTCGAACCATGACCCCCTCCCCCCACCCCTCCCACAAGGGGAGGGGAGATAAAAAGACGCAGAAGGTAAACTGTGGAGCCACTTCACATTTACTTCCCTCTCCCTTAGAGAGAAGAGGAGATAAAAGAGGAGGTGGGGCATCCTTTTACTTCTTCTTCGCCTTTGGCCCACTCGCCGACGTAATGGAGATAAAAGAGGAAGTGGGGCATCCTTTTACTTCCCTCTCCCTTGAGGGGAGAGGGTTAGGGTGAGGGTGAGGGTGAAAAAACTCCCATCAAAAAGCTCCGAGCTGACAGGGCTTGACCTTGATTTTCAGGTTTTCACAGGCGGCGCAGACCTCCATACGCTTGATGCCCAGCCGTGCCGCGATCTCCCAGGCCGCGGCGCAGGACAACCGGCCGTTGACCAGCGCTTTGCGGATGGCGGCATCCAGGTCCGGTGCGACGGATGGCGCGGGCAGCACTTTCTTTTGCTTGCCGTCCAGCCCGAAGAGGCCGAGCTGGCACTGCGCAATATTAATATTGAGCATGTCAATGGCCACGCCGACTTCGCCAAGCGAAAAACCTGTGCTCTGGGCAATTTTTTCCGCCGCCTTGCAGGAAACATTGTTGTCTTTTGCGGACTTCTGAACCGCCTCTTTCAGCTTGTCGCTGACGGTTGTCCCTTCGGGATGCTTCTTGAAGTATTTGCCTTTGTCCTGATGTGCCACGGTTTTCTCTCCTTTCCTCTGAGAAATCGAGGTTGAAAATATCACGATCTTTTGCATTCGAAGGATAACGCGGCGGCTAGGAGGAGGCACCGCAGGCGTATTATGAATACGTCGAGGATGCCGACGACAACGCCAACAAAGTTAGCCGATGAATGCGGAAGATCGTCAATATTTCATGTAATGAAACGGCTCCACCGCCGAAAGCGCCTCGGTATCCAGTGTCTTGAATCCGTTCTTTTCCACAAGTTTTTCCGTCTTTTCAATCTGGTCCACGTCCACCACAAACACGGCTTTTTCCGCGCATTCCAGAACAAAGCCGCAGGCATTGTTGATATTGATGCCTTCCCTGTACAAAAGCTGCATCAACTTATCCAGCCCCCCCGGCCGGTCGGGAATCAGCACGGCCAGAACGTTTTTCAGGTGAACCGTCAATCCCGCGTTGGCGAGCGCCTTTGCAGCGCTTTTCGGATCATCCACAATCAGGTTGATCACCCCGGATGTGCCGGCGGTCGAGATGGTTGTCGCCCGAATGCTGATATCGGCCTTTGCCAGAACGCTTGTGACATTGGCCAATTGCCCCGGCTTATCTTCCGCGAAAACACAAAGCTGATACGCAATCATGTTCTTCTCCTGATTTTCTTTGCCGTTGAGTCTTTTTACAATGATGACCAAGTTTTAGCAAGTCAAATCTCGGATTCGACCTTCCGCCAGCGGCCGTCTTCCAGAACCGCTTTACCCCTCTGCCGCAAATAATCCAGGTGCTTTCCGATCAGAACCCTTTCGTTGAATTCGTACATCTCCTTCGGCTCGCGGGGCCTGCCGTAAATCAGCCAGGCCGAGCAGATCTCACGGGGCGTTTTCGGCCGGTCCAGGAAGGCCAGCAGCTTTCTTTCCCGCTCATAAATGATCTTTTCATACTGATCCCAGAGCGGGCCGGGATTGGATTCATAAATTCCGTGATTATGCGCGGCCACCCATCGCCTGGCCGGTATCGCTTTGAGCTTGTGAATCGAGGCGATGGTATGTGCGATGTCGGATAAAATATCGCCATACCACGGACCGAACGACGTCAGATCGTAATCCCCCAGAAAAAGCAGCTCTTCCTCGGGAAAAAAGAAAGACAGGTGGCCGGGCGTGTGGCCGGGCGTGGGAATGACCTGCACGGTGAGCCCGCCCAGATCCATCCTCTTGTCATCCTGAAGAAAACACGCCGTTTGACGCGGGCGGTAATCAAACGTTTCCAGCATTTCCTTCTTCCAATAGTATCGGGCGCCCCTGTCTTCAATCCCGTACCAGTCCAGAAATGTTTCCAGATCGGTAAACGGCGGAAAATCGCGTTCGGAGACCCAAACCGGACAACCTTCAAAGAGGTTCATGTAGCGAATGTGATCTTCATGCCAGTGCGAAAGCCAGACGCCATCAACGCCTTCCTCCTTCAACCGCGTCAACTTTTCCAGCGAAGAGGCGGGATCGATGACCACTCGCTCCCGATCGCCCTGCAGATACAGGGAATGGCTAAAGGGATACTTCCCGCCGTTTTCACCGCGAATAAATCGAACCCTGCCGAATTGACGATCTTTCATGACTGAAACTCCCGGTATGGTGGTGGTGGAATATAGAAAATATCCGGCCAAATTGCCATCAAGAATTCCATAAGCGAAAACTCGTTGAAACAAATGGTTTTTCCAGTTACTGTATCTTGCAGGATCATTTGAGATCGTTGGTTTTCCACTGCAACGCATCGGATAATGACAGGCCGCAGCGGAAAAGTGAGCGGCGGCCGGGGAGACGGGATTGAGGAGCATCAGGACAGGCCGATGATCAAGGCACTTTTCTGGGACAATGACGGCATTTTGGTCGATACGGAAGGCATTTTTTTCAGGGCCAATCAGGAGACGCTGGCGGATGTGGGCATTTCGCTTCAATGGGAGCAGTTTGAAGAAATCTCGCTTGTCCGGGGCGGGAGTGTGCTGCAACTGGCGGAAAAGCCGCAAACGGAGGCGTTTTATAAACTGCGCGACAGGCGGGACGCTCTTTACGCCGACCTGCTGACGCGGGAGCCGCTGGTCATGGAAGGCGTTCGGGAAGTGCTGGAGGCGTTGAAGGGAAAATACGTGATGGGAATCGTAACGAGCTCCGGACAGGAGCACTTCGAGATTATTCACAGCCGGTCGGGGCTTCTGCCTTATTTTCAATTTGCTCTGACCATGAAAGACTGCGCGCATTTCAAACCGCATCCCGAGCCGTACCTCAAAGCGATCGCGCTCTCCGGCTGCCAGCCGGAGGAATGCCTTGCCGTCGAGGATTCGCCGCGCGGTCTTGCCTCCGCTGTAAACGCAGGGATTCGGTGCATGGTGGTTCCGAGCCGATTCACACGGGGCGGCGATTTCACGGGAGCCTTCAGAATCCTGAACAACATGAGGGAGCTTCCCCAAGCGCTGGATTGATCTGTCCCGAATCAACCGATCATTGTTTTGCGGAGTCGTCCATCAACCCTCCGTCTCCGCTTCGACAAGGCTCCCGGCGTAGTATTTCTCGCGGAGCTTCGGCTTTTCAATTTTTCCGGTGGGATTGCGCGGCACCTGTTCAAAAAAGATTTTGCGCGGACGCTTGTAGCGCGGGAGCGCCTCGCAGAATTTTGCCATTTCGGCTTCCGAGCCGGCAAAACCCGGCTTAAGCTCGATGACCGCCGCGACGATCTCCCCCAGCCGATGGTCGGGCAGTCCGATCACCGCCGCATCCTTGATGGCTTCGTGCGTGCGCAGAAAGTCCTCGATCTGCACCGGATAGATGTTTTCGCCGCCCGTGATGATGACGTCCTTCTTGCGGTCCACCAGATAGACAAAGCCGTCTTCGTCCATCCGCGCCATATCGCCCGTGAACAGCCAGCCGTCCTTCAGGATCTCGGCCGTGGCTTCGGGGTTTTTGTAATAGCCTTTCATCACGCCGTCACCCTTGACGCAAAGCTCGCCCACGTCGCCCTGCTTCACGGGAGCACCGTTTTCATCCACAATCCGGATTTCCCACTGATAGCCGGGCTTTCCGATGGCGCCGACTTTGTGGATATTTTCCAGCCCCAGGTGAACGCAGCCCGGACCGATGGATTCCGACAGGCCGTAATTGGTATCGTAATCGTGGGTTGGAAAATGTTCCCTCCAGCGCCGGACCAGGCTCGGCGGAACCGGCTGCGCGCCGATGTGCATCAGCCGCCACTGGTCGAGCTGATAGTCTTTCAGCTTGAGGTCGCCCCGCTCGACGGCGTCCAGAATATCCTGCGCCCACGGCACCAGAAGCCAGACGATCGTAATCTTCTCTTCGGACACCGCCCTGAAAACCCATTCCGGTTTGACGCCGCGCAGCAAAACCGCGCGGCTTCCGGCCAGGAAGCTTCCGAACCAGTGCATCTTCGCGCCGGTGTGGTAGAGCGGCGGAATGCACAGGAAATTATCTTCGCGCGTCTGCCGGTGATGGTTCATTTCCACTTCACAGGCCATCATCAGGCTGCGGTGGTGATGAAGGATCGCCTTGGGAAAGCCGGTAGTGCCGGATGAAAAATAGATGGCCGCGTCGTCCGCGTCGGAAAGCGGAACGCGCGGCGCCACGGAGGAGCAGCACGCGGTGAGCGCGTAGTAGCTTTCGGCGAACGCGGGCAGGTCCTGTCCCACAAACAGGCGGAGTTTTACTTTCGGCATCTGTTCGCGGATCGCTTCAATTCGCTGGGTGAATTCCGGCCCGAAGATCAAAACGTCGCAATCGGCCAGATCCAGACAGTATTTGATTTCTTCTTCCGTATAGCGGTAGTTGAGCGGGACGGCAATGGCGCCCGTCTTGAGGATGCCGAAATAGATCGGCAGCCATTCCAGACAGTTCATCAGCAATATTCCAACCTTGCGCCCCTTTTCCAGACCTCTTTGCAAAAGAAAGTTGGCCAGGCGGTTGGCTTTGTCGTCAAACTCGCGCCAGGTCATCTCCCGACGGTAGCGATTTTCCGGATTGGTTTCGACCAGCTCATAATCCTTCCAGCTTGCCTTTACTTCTTTGATTTGAGGATTGATCTCCACCAGGCTTGTTTCTTCGCAGTAGAGAGAAGCGTTTCGGGTTAGAATTTCTGTAATGGGCATTTAGGATTCCTTCTGCTCATGGGATTGATGGATTTGCGGCGGTATTCCAGAATATTTTGACATATCAGCTGCACACGGCACAACAACACGTTTTTTTCGGAACGCACGATACGAATTTCAGGCGTTGATGTCAAGAATATCTTGCCGGCCGGGAAACGGCTTCGCCGCATCCTCAGTGGAAAAGGACATGGTAAATCACGTAAACCCACGAGAGAATGCCGTGAAAGATGGCCCAGAGCACCGAATGACTGTAGCTGTAGCTGATGGTGATGGCCAGCGCCGTGCCGAACGTAATTCCGGTGGCAATGATATGACCCTGCATGACAACCTCCTGTGATTGCGTAGGATTTCGATGTTCTCGGGCGGCATTATAGAAATTCCCGCCTTCCCTGTCAAGAAAACAGGGGGAACAGGCGTTCTCCCTCAAATTATTTTCGGTTGAAATCGCACCGGAATTGACTTTATAAAGCGCGCCAACGTCAAATACAAAGCGCGCCGCCGTTTCCGCCATGCGGGATCAGCTGGAAAACACCTGCTATGAAAAAGATTGCGCGGCGCAGGAGGATATGGCCGCCGCAGGGAACAGGGAAAAGCAGTTAACCAACACGATAGCAGCCCTGCGCAATGAACTGGAGCGCCGGGACATCGATCGTCAGCGGGACATGCAAACGATGGCCAGATCGCATGGAAATGAAACGGCGCAATTGCGCCGGACCATCCAGGCGTTGAGGGACCGTCTGGAGACCTTCAAAAATTCGAGAACCGCAAAGGCCGGATAAAATGAAAAACCTTCGGAATCAATCAACGGTAAAACGCCTGAACGCCAGGAAGCTGCAGACGCTGCCGGATGTTCCGCGAAAAGTGGCGGCGCTGGAAACCTTAAATGACATCCTGGACGAACTGATGAAAATCACCACGACCGGGTGGTGGTGAAGGGAAAAACAGAGCCGGTGAACATCTACGAAGTGCTCGATTACCATACCGACGAAACGTACCCCAACCTTATGGACGCCATCCATCATTTCTCGGACGGCCTGGAATGCTATCAGAAGGGGCAGTGGGACAGGGCGATGGAGGCGTTCCGGCGCGGATTGTCTCAAAACGGCGGCGATCAGCTTTCCCGGATGTATATCGACCGCTGCGAATACATGAAAAACCACCCGCCGTCCGGCGAGTGGAACGGCGTCTTCGTCATGACGTCAAAGTAAGCGCGCAAAAAAAGTCTCAGGCCTTACGTCGAGGATTCCAAAACGCTTTTCTGAATGGCGTCGAAATACTCGTCGGCTTCCTTCGTGCCGGCAAACAGCTTCATTCCCTTCAGCAGGTTGGCAATCTCAAAAACCTTCTCGATTTGCGGCTGCACATTCATCATGTAAACGGCGCCGCCCTGGCCGGACATGAATCGCCTCGTTTTCAAAATGATGCGCAGGCCCATGCTGGAAATATAATTCAGGCCGGTCATGTCGAAGACGATGGCCCTGGTTTCGGGCAGCAGGATCGACGTAATCTTTTCGTCGCATTCTCCGGCGGTTGTCTGGTCAAGCCGTCCGATGAGCGAAACGAACCAGAACCCGGGCCTTTTGGTTTCCACGCTGATCGTGAGAGACATTGCCTTTCTCCTTATCGTGAAATCGAAACGCCGCCCGTGAAAATCATTCCGCGGGCTTTTCGCAAATTCGTGCGACGACTTCCAGAAAGAGGTCCATTTCCCCGTCGGTTCCGATGCTCACCCGAAGGAAACGATCGATTCTGGGCTTGTCGAAAAAGCGCACAAGAATCCCCTGCTCCCTCAGCTTTTGGAAAAGAACGCGGGCGGGTTGCTGCGGGTGGCCGATAAATAGAAAGTTGGCCTGCGACGGAAGAACCCGGAATCCGAAATTTACCAGCGCCTGCGCCACCCTGCCGCGGGTCCGGACAATCTTCGATTTTGTTTCCTCAAAATACGCGGCGTCCCCGATGGCTTCCCTTGCGCCCGCCTGGGCCAGACGGTCAATCGTGTAGGAGTTGATGGAGTCTTTAATCCGGATGATTCCCTCGATCAGCTCTTTTCCGCCCAGGGCAAATCCCACCCGCAGTCCGGCCAGCGAACAGGATTTGGACAGCGTTCGGATCACCAGCAGATTCGGAAAGCGGCTGATCAGGCCGACGGACGATTCGCCTCCGAAATCGACATAGGCTTCGTCCAGCACCACGACGCTGTTTTCATTGTGCCGCAAAATCCTTTCGATGGTTTCAAGCGGCACACCCATGCCGGTGGGCGCGTTGGGATTGGCAATGAGGATTCCCCCGTTTTCCTGAAGATAGCCTTCAACCGGCAAACGGAATTCTTCATCGAGCGGAATCAAACGACAGGGAATATGAAAAAGCTGCGCGTACACGGGATAGAAGCTGTAGGTGACGTCGGCAAAAAGTATGGGAAGGCCCGCCGGCTCGAAAAAAGCCGGAAAGCAGAAGGCCAGGAGTTCATCCGAGCCGTTGCCGATAAACACGTTCTCCCTCTCGATGCCGAAGGACGAGGCGACGGCGTCTCTCAGCGCATCGGCCGACGGATCCGGATAAAGCCGCAGCGTCTCGTCGGCCGCGCGCCGGATGGCGTCGAGAACCTTCGGTGAAGGCGGGTACGGGTTTTCGTTGGTGTTGAGCTTGATGTATTTCCGGTCTTTTGGCTGTTCTCCCGGAACATAAGGCTTGATGCTTTTGGCTGTCTGGCTCCAGAACCGGCTCATATCCGCTCATCCGTTGGTTGTCTTTTTACACTTTGCAGATTTCATATAGGAAACGCGCCAAAATTTCCATTCATATCTTAAAGATGCCGCTCAAAATGTATCCCGCCGCGATCAGCGCCTGGGTAAGCAGGACCAGCAGAACATTGGCGGACATGGCTTTAAGCAGCGTTTCCCTGTCGTCATACCGCAGGGCTCGTTTGATGACACGAACGGCAATGGGAAAGGTCAGCACGGACAAAAGCGTGAAGGCGGGCATGGAACCGAAGAGGACCGCGCCAATCACCCAGCAATAAACCAGCACGGTGAAGAAAGAGAAAAAATAAGCCGCATTTTTCTTTCCGGCGACGATCGGCAGCGTCCGCCTGCCCACGGTGATATCCGCTTCCACGTCCGGAAACTCATTGATCAAAAGCAGGTTATGCACCAGGAAAAATGAAGGCATCGAGGCGATGAAGGCGCTCATCGAATACGCGCCGGTGTGAACGAAATAGGCGCCCATGACCGGCAGGATGCCCAATCCCAGGCCGGGCGACCACTCGGGGTATCCCATCTTGAGGATGAACGGGGTGTAAAAAACAATCAGAGCGGCGGCCGCCGCAAGCAGCGGTAGCAGCATCCAGCCCGATTTCACAACAAAGAACCAGGCGATCGGAATCAGGATGGCAAAGCAGGCAATCCCCAGCCACAGGATCCGGGAAACCGTCAGTTGGCCCGTCGGCGCCGCGCCGCTTCCGCCGCTGAAAGGGGTGCGCTGCGTTTTATAATCCAGGCCGCTTCGGGCATCGAAATAATCGTTGAAAATATTCACGCCCGCGTGGGCCACCAGAAGGCCGAACGTGGCCAGAAGCGCGTAGCCGAAATAAAACGGCGAGCCGAAGAGCCGGGATTCATACCAGGCGACAGCGGCTCCCAGAACGCCCAGCGTGAGCGCCAGGATCAGAAAAGGGATGCGAATAACGGTGATGATGCCTTTAAATGTCATGAGTTTGTCCGTTGACAATCCTTTCTGTGAAATCGGACTGCTCTTTAGCAGAGGATGCCTCTTCTTGGCAAACCAATTCTTCAGGACATCCGCTAAAAAGTTGCCGGCTCACCGGTCATTTCCCGGGCCGGATACGGTTTCAATACTTCGGCAAGAAGGGCGGGATTTTGAATTTCCGGATTCAGCCACAGGTCCTGCCCGGCCTTGGGCACGATCACCGGCATGCGGTCGTGAACCGGCGCTACAACCTCGTTGGCTCTCGTCGTGATGATCGTGCAGGTGTCGAGCGGTTTTTGACCAGCGGGCGCCCACCGCTCATAGAGGCCGGCAAAAACAAACGGTTCTTTCGATTTCAGTCCGAATTGGAAAAGTTTTTTCGGCGTCCCGTCTTTTTTCCATTCGTAAAATCCGTCGGCGGGAATCAGACATCGTCGCTTCCGGAAGGCGTTTTGGAAGGAGGGTTTTTCCGCGATCGTCTCCGCGCGGGCATTGATGAGCCTCGCGCCGATGGACGGGTCTTTCGCCCAGAAGGGAACCAGCCCCCACAAAAAAGAAGCCAGCCTATTCCCGCCGGCGGTACGGATCACCGCGGGAATATGCCGGCCCGGATGGATGTTGCGCTCAGGCAAAAACGGAAGGGAAGCATCGGCCGCGCCAAAGCTTTGCGCGACAACCGATAAATCCGTGATCAACAAAAACCTTCCGCACATGGGCTTTTTAGATTTGCCTCACAGTTTGATCTTGCCCTCTTTCAGGGTATTCGTGGGTTTGAAGATGTCCAGGGGGAATTTTTTGTAAATTTCACCCAGCTTGAACACCAGCTCCGGGTACCCGATGCCCTGGGCCAGCGCAAAGGGGCCAAAGGGCGAGCCGCCGCCGTTGGCCATCGCCAGATCGATCTCCTTGGGGTCGTCCGCAACGCCCTCTTCCAGAAGCTTCGTGGCTTCGTTGACCTGCAGCGCGATGAGCTGGTTGATGTCGTATTCCTTGGTCGCCTTCGCCAGATCGATGGCGGGCCTGCCGGCCGACCAGTCATAAAATCCCCTGCCGGTTTTCTTGCCCAGATGGTTGATTTTCAGGTAGGACATCATCGCCTCGGAGGGCTTGTAGTCCGGGGACAGAACCTGCGCGAAATACTCCAGTCCGTGCGCGGCCACGTCGATGCCGACATAGTCCACCAGTTCAAACGGCGCCATCGCCATCAGGGGCTTGAACGCGGCGTCGAACTCTTCCGGCGTCGGATGGCCCGCTTCCAGGATTTTGGACAGCAGAACCAGCGTCGGTTCGTTGATCCGGTTGTAGATGAAGCCGGGAGAATCCTTCTTGACGATCACGGGAACCTTTTTGATTTTTTTGGCAATGTCATAGCCGATCTGAACGGATTCGTCGGACGTGCCCCTGCCCTTGATCACTTCCACCAGCTTCATCAAAATGGCCGGATTGAAAAAATGATAGCCGATGACCTTGTCGGGCCGCTGCGTGGCGGAGGCAATCTCGGTGATGCTGATGTTGGAAGTATTGGAGGCCAGAATGGCGTGCTTCGGCGCGTACTGGTCGATTTCGGCAAAAACGCTCTTTTTGATTTCCAGCTTTTCGGGCACGGCCTCAATAATGAAATCCGCGTCCTTTACGGCTTCCTTCAGGTCCACCATCGGGATCAGCCGCACAAGCGCGTGGGCAAAGGCATCCGGTGTGATCTTGCCCTTCTCTTTGAATTTTTCCAGGCTCTTGATGATCCCGGCGACGCCTTTATCGACGAACTTCTGATCGATGTCGCGAAGAACGACCGTATATCCGCCCAGCAGGCAGGACGCCGCGATTCCGTGCCCCATATCCCCCGCGCCGATCATGGCAATCTTTTTTACATCTTCAGCTTTCATGTTGCATCTCCTTTTCTGAAATGAATAATCAGGCGGGAAACGGTTTCGTTTCCCGCGATTGTGCCTCATTTTTTCAACTTGGCCAGCTCTTCATCCCGCAGGACCTTGCGCAGAATCTTGCCGACGGCCGACTTGGGAACGGCCTCACGGAATTCCACGATCTTGGGCACCTTGTAGGCCGTCATCTTCTGTTTGCAGTAATCGATGATCTCCTCCTCGCTGGATTTTTCACCGGACTTCAGGACGACAAATATCTTCACCGTCTCGCCGCGGTAATCATGCGGAATGCCGACGGCCACCGCTTCGGCCACCTTGGGATGCTCGTAGAGGACCTCCTCGATCTCCCGCGGATAAATATTGAAGCCGCCGGCGATGATCATGTCTTTCTTGCGGTCCACGATAAAGATGAAGCCGTCTTCATCCACCTGCGCGATGTCGCCGGTGTGCAGCCAGCCGTCGCGAAGCTGGTTTCTGGTTTCCTCCGGATTGTTCCAGTATTCCTTCATGACGGTCGGCCCCTTGACGAGCAGTTCGCCAGGCTCGCCCGGTTTGACGTCTTCCACGCCGTTTTCCACGTCCACCAGGCGGAAATCATTGTCCGCCATGGGAATGCCGATGGAGCCGGCCTTGTTGTAGGCAAGCGGATTGGCAATCGTAATGGAGCTGGTTTCGCTCAGGCCGTATCCCTCGTTGAAGGTGATGCCCAGGTCGATTACGCGTTCGATCAGCTCCACGGGCATCGGCGCGCCGCCGGAATTCAGCAGGCCGATGTACCGGCCCAGATCAAGATTGGCCGCCTTGGGATGGTTGACGATCGCGGTGATCATGGTGGGAACCGCCGGGAAATAGGTGATATGCCCGGCCTTGACAATCGTGTCCAGAATTTCATCGATGTCAAAGCGCGGAACGATCACCTGTGTGGCGCACCCGAAAAACGACCAGTTCATGGCCACGACATTGCCGTAAACATGGAAAAAGGGAAGAACGCACAGAGCGCTGCGTTCCTGATGCGGCATCGAGTGGGGCGAGTAGCTCCCGGGCGACGCCCACAGACCGGCCTGAAAGGTGGCGGCCACCAGGTTGCCGTGCGTCAAAAGCGCGCCCTTGGGAAAGCCCGTCGTGCCGCCGGTAAACTGAATCATCGCCGGATCCGAAGGCACAATCGGCACGCGGGGCGGACGCGTGTCCTTGCAGTTTTCGATCAGTTCGGAAAAATGCAGCCAGCCTTCCTCCAGATCGAGGCTTTTGGCGGTGCTCACGCCCAGCCCGTTGATGTAGTCCGTGATCTTCGTCACGATGACGCGCCTGAGGCCCGTTGCCGCAGCCGTCTTGCGGACGTTGTCCAGAAACATATCAAACGTGATCATGGTTTCCATCGAGGTGTTCTCCACGATGAACTGGAGTTCGTTCACCGTGTAAAGCGGATTCATGTTCACAACGATTGCGCCCAGATGCATGACGGCCAGGTAGGCAACGATAAACTGCGGGCAGTTGGGCAGATGAATGCCCACGCGGTCGCCTTTTTTCACGCCCTGCGCGGCCAGCGCGTTGGCCAGCCGGAGCACCTGCTCGCGGACCTGCCAGAAGGTCAGCTCGGTTCCGTAGAAACTGGTGCAGACCTTGTTCGGCTGAACGCCGGCGGTCAGCTGAAAGATCCTCTGCGCCGGAAACTGGGGATAGCGGATTGTCTGAGGGACATAGTAGTCATAAAATTTCTGCCAGGGTCTCTCTGCCATCTTGTAAACCTCCTTTGCCAGTCGTGATCAGACGCGCGGAGCGGTCCCGCCGGTCCCCTCCCCGCGACGGTTGTTGTCAGCCTCTTTATTCCCGGTGTTTCAGGCGTCGCTACTCCTTCAGCGCGCCGGTGAAGTTTTCGGATTCGACCTTGATCGCCGCGCCCTCGTTGTTCATCACGCACTCCACCCGGCCGAAGAATTTTGGAAATTCCGCGCCGATAAAAAACTGCGCCGAGAGCACCCGGCCGTTGTAGTAGGCGGCTTCGGGATTGGTTTCCAGAATCTTTTTGCGGTCCGCGCCTTTGGCGTCGCCCAGAAGCTCCCTGGACTTCGGAAGGGTAATCGTCAGGCTCCACAGGTGCAGCCAAGCCACGATCAGCGGGAACATCGCCTGCTGCATCGGCGTGGCGTTGGCCACCAGCGCCAGGAACTTGCCTTCCTGAAGCTGCTTCACCATCATGCTGATGATTTCATCGAATTTCGCGATGCCGCGCTCCACCGGGGCGACGTACCGCTCGTCCACGATGCCCTTGGCCCTGGCAACGGTGTCCGCGAAATATTTCTTCAGCATCTGATAATTGTACATATCCTTGTTCATCAGGATCTTGCGCATCTGCAGATCCAGCGACTGAATCGCGTTGGTGCCTTCGTAGATCGAGAAAACCTTGACGTCGCGGGCATACTGCTCGACCGGGTATTCCTGGCAGTAGCCGTAGCCGCCGTAAACCTGCATGGCTTCCGCCGTCACCAGCCAGGCGGCGTCCGAAATGCCTGCTTTCACGATGGGGGTCAAAATTTCAACGATGCCCGTCGCCGTCTTCACTTCTTCGGGCGACTGGGAGTAATGCATGATGTCTTCATGATAGGCAAGGAAGAGGCAGAGCATGCGCATGCCCTCGATCGTGCTCTTCATATACAGCAGCATTCTTTTCACGTCCGGGTGCTCGATGATCGCAACCCGGGGCGCCTTGGGATTCATGGACTGCGTGATATGGACGCCCTGGACGCGGTTGCGGGCGTATGTAATGGCGTGCATGTAAGCGGCTGAGGACACGGCCTCGGCCTGAACGCCGGTGTGGATGCGGGCCGCGTTCATGAGCATGAACATGACCTTCATCCCTTCGCATTCCTTGCCCAGAAGGTAGCCGATGCACTTGCCGTTGTCGCCGAAGTTGAGCGTCGAGGTGGCGTTGCCCTTGAGCCCCATCTTGTGTTCGATGCCGGTGCAGTAAACATCGTTTCGCTCGCCAAGCGTCAGGTCGGGGTTGACCAGGAACTTGGGCACGACGAAGATGGAAATGCCCTTTGTCCCTTCCGGGTCGCCTTCGATGCGCGCCAGCACGGGATGGATGATGTTTTCCGTCATGTCATGCTCGCCGTTGGAGATGAAGATTTTCTGGCCGGAAATGAGAAACGTGCCGTCGGGCTGCCGAATGGCCTTGGTCTTGAGCGCTCCCAGGTCGGAGCCCGCGCCGGGTTCGGTCAGGCACATCGTGCCGCCCCATTTGCCTTCGAACATTTTGGGAAGAAAAGTGTTTTTCACTTCTTCGGAACCGAACGACTGAATAATGTGGATGGCGCCCGTAATGGCGCCGCAGTACATGGTCAGCGCCGTGTTGCCCGCGTTGAAATACTCGGCCGCCGCCATCGAAATCGACGAGGGCATTCCCATTCCGCCGATTTCCTGCGGAAACGCCAGCGAGTGAAAACCCGCCTCGATATAGGCGTTGAATCCCTTGTGGAAGGATTCCGGAACCTTGACGGAATTGGTCTTGGGATCAAACTTCAATCCGACTGTGTCGCCGTCGCGGTTTGACGTATAAAACTGCTGCAGGGCGATTTTTTCGGCCAGTTCCAGCGTATCCTCGTACACCGGGCGATCGAATTCTTTCAGACGATCAAACCGGTTGAGTTTTTCCAGCTCCAGCATTTCAAACAGGGTAAAACGGACATCACGGGAATCGACTAACTGATTTAACGACATACCTGCCTCCTTTGATAATTTTACAACGAGTGTTTGTTGTTTTTCTTAACAGAACAATTGCGAAAAGCAAGAAATATATTGTGAATCAAACCGGGTTTTACTATACGAGACAAAATGAAGAAAACCATTCGACATCAGGCCGTGGAAATCCTGACCCGCGTTTCAAAAAGCGGCGCTTTCGCAGCCGATCTGCTGGATTCCCGCCTTGAAAAACAAAGCCTCTCCCAAACGGCGGATGGCCGTCTGCTCACTCATCTTGTCTATGGCGTTTTGAGAATGCGGGGGCGCCTGGACTGGATTCTGACCCGTCTGTATCACGGCAACTACTCGAAAATGGAAGAGAATATTAAAAACATCCTGCGCACGGGGCTGTATCAGCTTCAATTCAGCGACCGGCTGCCGGCCTTTGCGGTCGTGGATGAAGCGGTAAAAATTGCCCGGCTCTTTCATCCTCAGGCGGGCGGACTGGTCAACGCCGTCCTGCGAAGCTATCTGCGCAGCCCGGACTCCTGGTCCTTCCCCGACAGAGACCGGAACCCGGCCCAATTTATCGCGGCGTTTCATTCCCATCCGCTGTGGCTGGTGGAAGAGTGGCTGAATCTTTTCGGCCGGGAGGAAACACAGGCACTGTGCGCAGCCGACAATGAAATGCCGCCTTTGACGGTTCGCGTCAATTTGCTGAAATCCGGCCGCCGGGAACTGATGGAAAAACTGATCCAAGCCGGTTTTCAGGTCGAGGAAACCCCAATCTCACCGGACGGCATCCGTGTTTCTTTTTCTCCTTCGCCTATTCAAAAAACCGCTTTTTTCGCCGAGGGGCTTCTGCGCCTTCAGGACGAGGCTTCCCAACTGATTGCCTATCTGGTCAATCCTCAAAAAGGTCAAAAGATTCTAGACGTTTGCGCGGGAAGCGGCGGCAAGGCCACGCATCTGGCCGCCCTCATGAAAAACGAGGGCCGGATCGTTGCCCTGGACCGGAATCCGGAAAAAATCGAGCAGTTGCGAAACAATGCCTCGAAAATGGGGATCGGCATCGTGGAGGCGGCCCGGTCGGACGGAGAGATTCCTCTATCCTCAGAATATCATAATCAATTTGACGCTGTTTTTGTGGATGCTCCCTGCTCCGGAACCGGCACGCTGCGGCGAAATCCGGAAATCAAATGGCGATTGCACGCAGGCGACATTGAGCGGTATGCAGGCGCGCAAAAATCCATTCTGCGAAACGCGGCGGCGGCGGTTTCCCGAAACGGCTCTCTGGTGTATGTCACCTGCTCCCTTTTATCCCGGGAAAACGACGAAGTGGTCCGCCAATTTCTAACGGATTGTCCGCATTATTGTCTTTGTCCGCCAAACTCCCATGTGGTGCAAAACCTGATGGATCCTCACGGAATATTAAGGACTTACCCCCATCGCACTTCGATGGACGGTTTTTTCGGCGCTGTTTTCCGGCGCCGGATTTAATTTGACGGATTCCACGCGATCATGCTAGCTTACCAACCCGTTACAGTGAGGAGAGGAAACCATGTTTATTCAGCAAATGCAGGTGGGCCATATGGCGGTTTTCGCCTATCTGGTGGGGGACCCCGTCACCGGGGATGCGCTGGTCATCGATCCGGCCGACAACGCTCATGAAATTCTCGCCGAAGCGTCAAAAAACAAGCTGCGCATCAATTACATCGTCAACACGCACGGCCACGTGGACCACATCGGCGGCAATGCCCAGATGAAAAAACTCACGGGCGCCAAAATCATCATCCATGAAGACGACGCCTTCATGCTCACCTCGACGCCGGCCTCCATGCTTCGAATGTTCGGGGCGGCGCAATCTCCGCCGGCGGACCTTCTCGTTTCCGACGGTCAGATCATTTCCACGGGCAACATCGAGCTCAAAGTTCTCCACACGCCGGGCCATTCCCCCGGCGGAATGTGCCTTTATGCGCCGGGCTGCGTTTTTACGGGCGACACGCTGTTTGTGGAGGCCGTCGGCCGGACCGATCTGCCCGGCGGCTCCTGGCAAACCATGTATCAGGCCATTAAAACGAAACTCTTTACGCTGCCGGACGATACCAAAGTGCTGCCCGGCCACAACTACGGCCGCACCCCGACGTCCACCATCGGCCATGAAAAATTACACAATCCATCCGTTCGATAAAGGAAAAAAGCGACCCATGCACAAAACGATTGCTCAGACTCATTTTCCAAAACTGAAATTCGTCAAACGCGGCAAGGTGCGCGACATCTATGCCGTGAAAGATTACCTGCTTTTGGTGGCCACGGACCGAATCTCCGCTTTTGACGTGATCATGCCCGACCCGATTCCGGGCAAAGGCGAGCTCCTGAACAAAATGTCCCTGTTCTGGTTTAAGAAGATGGAAGACATTATCGGCAATCATGTCGTGTCCGCGGATGCCGCCGATTTCCCCGAGGAGTGCGCTCCCTACGCCGAAATCCTGCAGGGACGGAGCATGCTGGTTGAAAAAGCGACGCCCCTGCCGGTGGAATGCATTGTGCGGGGCTACCTGTCCGGCTCGGGCTGGCAGGAATACCGCCGCGACCGGTCCGTTTCCGGCATCCAACTGCCCGCGGGCCTGAAGGAATCCTGCAAACTGCCGCAGCCGATTTTCACGCCGACGACCAAAGCGCCCCAGGGCGAGCACGACTCCCCGATCACGCGGTCGGAAATGGAGGACATCATCAGCGCCGAAATCACCGAACGGATCATTCAAAAAGCCCTGGCCATATACGAACGGGCGGCGGCGATCGCCCTGGCGGCCGGGATCATCATTGCGGACACCAAAATGGAATTCGGACTCATCGGCAAAAAATTGATTTTGATTGATGAATTGCTGACGCCCGACTCGTCGCGTTTCTGGCCGGCCGACGATTACGAAGAGGGGCGCCCGCAGAAAAGCTTCGACAAGCAGTTTCTGCGGGATTATCTGCTGTCCATTGTCTGGAACCAGAAGCCGCCCGCGCCTGAACTGCCGCCGGACATCATCGGAAAAACCCGGGCAAAGTACGAAGAAGCCTATTCCCGTCTGGTAAAATAAAATATCCAAACCCATTGACAGACGCCATACCGTTATTACATTACGCGGTGTTTATCTTCGCGTCGTCGTGATTTGAGGAGGCATGCCTTGGCTGGAAAAAAACTGCCGGATTACCGATTAAAACAGAAAATTTTGTATATCGACAAAACTTCTCCTGAATCGCTCATCAGTTACGGGGACCTGTACTGGGAAGCGGGGGCGCCCTCCGACGCGCTGGACTTTTACGCACGGGCGTCGCATTCGGCCGGCCTGCAGAAAATCCGGGATGCCGCGCTGCAAAACGGCGATGTTTTTCTGTTCCATGGCGCGGCCAGAGCGCTGGGGCTGGAGCTTCGGGACGAAGACTGGGAAAACATCGCACGGACGGCCGCGGCGCTTCAAAAATTCTCTTTTTCCGTACAGGCCTCGAAAAAAATCAGCAACGCCGAACGGACGGACGCGCTCGCGGCATGGATCAAGGCGGAGGAAGCAAAGCAAAGCGCATGACCAAGAGGGACTACTACGAAATTCTGGGCGTCGGCAAAAACGCCACGGATGAAGAACTGAAAAAATGCTACCGGAAGATCGCCATGCAATGTCATCCCGACCGGAACCCGGGCGATAAGCAGGCGGAAGAGCGGTTCAAGGAAGCGGCCGAAGCCTACGAAGTTTTAAGCGACCGGCAAAAGAGGGAAACCTACGACCAGTTCGGTCATGCGGGCCTGAGCAACAGCGGATTTCAGGGTTTCAGCGGATTTGACGATGTGTTTTCCGGCTTCGGCGACATCTTCGAGGATGTCTTCGGATACGGCCGGGGCCGCGGCGGCAGGCGAACGCGTCCGGCCGCGCGGGCGGGCGCCGATCTTCGCTATGATCTGAAAATTTCTTTTCTCGACGCGGCGTTCGGAATCACCACCGCGATCGAACTTGAAAAGCTTCACACCTGTCATGAATGCGAGGGAACGGGCGCGGCGGCGGGCACAACCCCTTCCACCTGCCCCACCTGCCACGGCAGAGGCCAGGTGGTTCAGTCGAGCGGCTTTTTCACCATCAGCTCCACCTGCCCCCACTGCAACGGCCACGGGAGGATCATTGCCAAGCCCTGCCATGCCTGCCGGGGTACGGGCCAGGAGAAGCGGCGCAAAACCGTCGAACTGAAAATTCCCGCCGGCGTGGAAACCGGTTCACGCCTGCGTCTGCGCGGAGAAGGCGAAGCGGGAGAACTGGGAGGCCCCAGCGGAGACCTGTACGTCTTTCTGCACGTGGAAGACCACGAATTCTTCTTGCGCTCGGAAGACGATATTTCGTGCCGCATCCCGATCTCGATCGTGCAGGCGGCTCTCGGCGCGACAATTGAAGTGCCCACGCTGAAAGACACGGAAAAAATTAAAATTCCCAGGGGTACGCAAACCGGCCAGACCTTCCGTCTGAAAGGCAAGGGGATCCCGCATCTCCAGGGATACGGCCGCGGAGACCAGATCATCGAAGTCTTCGTCCGAATCCCGACGGAGCTGACCCGAAAGCAGGAAGATCTCCTGCGCGAATTTGAAAAAAGTTCTCGACAATAAAGTTGCAATCCATTCCACAATATGTTTACAATGCCGCAACTTGAATGGCCCGGAGGAATGCGCGATGAAAAGCAAGATAGGTCGTCTCGTGGTTTGCATGTTTGCCCTGATGTCCCTTGCGGGATGCGGGGCTCTGGTTGCCGGCGGAGCGGTGGTCGGCGCGGGCGCGGGTACGTATTTGTACGCCAACGGCGAGCTGAAGACGGACTACGCGGCCTCGTTCGACACCGTCTGGAGCGCCTGTGAAAAAACGGTCGCGGAGATGCGCGGAATACAGGTTCAGCCCACCAGGGAAATTGCCAAGGGAACCATTTCGGCCGTCATCAATGATGAAAACGTGAAGATTGACATTGCCTATCGGGCAAAAGAACAGACGACGGTCGGCGTCCGTGTGGGCCTGATCGGCAACAAGCTGTCTTCCCAGGTGATCCACGATAAAATAGCCGATCAGCTGGCCAAACGATAATGTTTTGCGACGCCCCGTCGGGGCCGGCGCTGGCATCTTCATGAACAAGAAATTTCTTTTCGGCATCCTGCTGGGCGTGGTCCTGATTTACTTTTCCATTCGGGGCATTCACTTCAACGACACGCTTGCTTCCCTGAAGAAAATCCATCTCGGCTGGGCGGCGTTGTCGCTTTTCTTCATCGTATTCATGCAGGCCCTGCGATCCTACCGCTGGGGCGTCATCCTCGAACCGATGGAAAAAATTTCCCAGGGAACGCTCTTTGCCGTCACCAGCGTCGGATTCCTGGCGATTGCCGCGATACCGGCCCGGATCGGGGAGCTGGCCCGGCCCTATCTCATCTCGAAAAAAAGCGGCGTCAAAATGTCATCGGCGCTGGGCACCATCGTCGTGGAGCGCGTCCTCGACAGCCTGGCCGTGCTGACCATCACCATCGCGGTTCTCATTGCGCAGCATGACCTGCCGCGCTGGATGTTTACCTCCGGGATTCTTTTCTTTCTTCTGACCCTGATGATGATCGTTTTCATCGTGGGGCTGGTCTGGCGGCGGGAAACCGCCGTTTCCGTCATCGACTGGATCCTGCGGCGGCTGCCCGGCGCTTTGGCGCAAAAAGTCAATCCCCTCATCCATCATTTCATCGACGGCTTCCAGGTCATCACCGACGTCAAACGGCTGCTGTCCCTGCTGGCCTTATCCGCCGTGGTCTGGCTGGTGGACGTCGCCGCGATTTACACGCTGCTCATGGCCTTCGGCCTTAATCTGCCGGTGCTGGCGGCTTTCGTGGTTATGGTGATTTTGATCGCGGGCATCGCCATTCCCACCGCGCCGGGTTTTATCGGCAACTGGCACTACGCCTGCATCCTGGGGCTGAGCCTGTTCGGGATTGCCAAACCCCAAGGCCTGTCCTTCGCGCTGGTCTATCATTTCCTGTCGATGATGGTCGTGGTCGTTCTGGGTGCGGCGTTTCTGCCGTTCAATAAATTTTCGCTTTCGGAAATGACGAAGCAGATGAAGAAGACTGAAGACTGAAGACTGAAGACTGAAGACTGAAGGCTGAAGGCTGAAGGCTGAAGGTTACAAGGATGTGCTTCGCACTTGATTTGGAATAAAGAACATAAAGGGACAAGGCATTGCAATCAATGTCTTGCCCTTTGCATTTTGACCTTCAGTCTTCAGCCTATTCTTTTACCGGCACTTTCAGGGCTTTGAGTTTTTTGTGCAGATTACTGCGCTCCAGGCCGATGGCTTCGGCGGTTTTGGAGATATTGCCGTCGTATTCTTCCAGCTTTTTCAAAATAAACTGCCGCTCGAAATCGAGCCGGGCATCCCGGAGCGAATCACCGGCCGCCGCGGTCTCTTCGAAAGAAGGCGCGTCCATGTCGGCTTTGACGCTGAGTTCGGGAATATCTTCCGCCCGTATCTCATTGGACGGCGTCAGAATGATCAGCCGTTCGATGATATTTTTCAGCTCGCGGACGTTGCCGGGCCAGTCATGCACCATTAATTTTTCCAGGGCGGCGGCGGTCAGGGTCTTCAGCGGCTGCCCCTCTTTGGCGGCAAAGTCCAGGAGAAACCGCTCCGTCAGGTGAATGATGTCTTCTTTCCGGTCGCGCAACGGCGGCACGCGCAGGGGAATGACGTGCAGGCGGTAGTACAGATCCTGCCGGAACCGGCCCGCCTCCATTTCCTTCTCCAGGTCCTTGTTCGTCGCAGCCAGAACTCTTACATCCATGTCGATCAGCTTGTTGCCGCCCACTCTTTCAAATTTTTTCTCCTGGAGAATCCGCAGAATCTTGGCCTGGGCCTTCAGGCTCATGTCCGCCACTTCATCCAGAAAAATCGTCCCCTCGTGGGCCAGATCAAACTTGCCGCGCTTCTTCTCCGTCGCTCCGGTGAAAGCGCCCTTTTCGTGCCCGAACAGCTCGCTCTCGATGAGCTCCTCGGGAATGGCCGCGCAGTTGACTTCCACGATCGGCTTGTGGGAGCGGCGGCTCAGGTGATGGATGGAGCGCGCCACCAGCTCCTTTCCCGTCCCGTTTTCGCCCATGATCAGAATCCACGCGTTGGTCGGCGCGACGATGCCGATCATTTCCTTGAGTTCAACGATGACCGGACTGGTCCCGGTCAGTTCGTACTGGTGCGACACTTTCTGTTTGAGCAGAATGTTTTCTTCTTCCAGGCGGACAAGGTTCAACGCGTTGTTCACCAGGATCATCACTTTGTCCAGCGACAGCGGTTTTTCAATAAAGTCAAAAGCGCCCAGCTTGGTGGCTTTCACGGCCGTCTCGATGGTGCCGTGGCCGGACATCATGACGACGAGCATGTTCGGGTGGGCGGCGCGGATGGCTTTGAGGGTTTCCAGGCCGTCCATGCCGGGAAGCCAGATGTCCAGCAGGACGAGCTGGGGCATTTCTTCGGCAGCGGCCCGGAGAGCCTCCTCGCCGCTGCCGGCCGTCAGCACCTGATAGCCTTCGTCTTCCAGGATGGCCTTCAGCGATTGACAGATGCTGACTTCGTCATCCACGACCAGAATGGTTTCGTTCATAATTTTCACCCAACGCCGCGTCTTCTATAAATTAAACTTCGTTAACGGGCAACTGAAAAGATACGATTGTTCCCGTCGGATGGTTGTCGCTCACGGTAATCACGCCCTTGTGGTCCGATATAATGGAGCTGACAATGGCCAGCCCCAGCCCCGTTCCCGACTTCTTGGTCGAAAAATACGGGTCGAACACTTTTCGTTTGTAGCCGGCCGGAACCCCTACCCCGTCGTCGGCTACGGCGACCACCACCCTCCTGTGCGCCTCATCGTACCGGATCAGAACGCCGATATGGCCCGTCTGCTTGTTCAGGGACGCCACGGCGTTGTCCAGCAGGTTCACCATGACCCGGTTGATCTGCTCGGCATCCAGGTTGAATTTCGGCAATCCCTCCGCCGGACGGAATTCAAACTGAATGTCCTTGTGGGCGTCCACAAACAGCGTCACGGCCTCGGACACCACCGTATTGAGATCGTTGGGGGCCAGCGTCGTCACCGGCATGCGCGCGTAGCGTGAAAATTCATTGACCAGGTTCTTCAGCACATCCACCTGATCGATAATGGTCTGGGTGCATTCCTTGAAGACCGAGCCTTCCTCTCCCAGCCGCTCCCCGTATTTCCGCTGCAGCCTCTGCGCGGAAAGCTTCACGGGCGTGAGCGGATTCTTGATCTCATGCGCCATGCGCCGCGCCACCTCCCGCCAGGCGGCGGCGCGCTCCGCCATCTGCAGCTTCGTCAAGTCCTCAAACACCACGACAATGCCGGAATCGTTGCCTTCCTCGTCCTCAATGGTCGTCAGCGTCAGCAGGATCGTCAACACCTTGTCCCGCAGCGTCAGTTCCAGATGCTTTTCCAGAATCCGCATGCGGTTTTCCTTCATCTCCTGCAAAAAGGAATCGACCAGGGCGAGATGATCCTCGTGCAAAAGCTCCCGGTAATTCCGGGACAAATAGGGAGAAGCGTCAATCCCGAACATGGTTTCCGCGGCGCGGTTGATGGTGGTGATGGTTCCGTTGCGGTCAAGGGAGATGATTCCCGCCGAGACATTGAGCAAAATGGCGGCCATGTATTTGCGCCGCTCCTCCAGCGATATGTTGGCCTCCATCAGGCCCGCCTTGCTTTTCTGCAGATCGTCCGTCATGGAATTGAAGGACTTGACCAAAAGACCGATCTCGTCGTCGGCCTCGATGTCGATTCGGCTGGTCAGGTCTCCCCGGGTAATGCGGTTGGTCGCCGTCACGAGATCCTGGATGGGATTGGTAATGCTCTGGGCCAGCGAAAGGCCGTACCACGTCGCAAGAAAAATAATCGCCAGCGTCACGATCGACAGGGTCACGACGTAATTGAACTTGATCGGATTTTTTAAAAGCTTGATCTGTCCGTACTGCTCCGACGCGTTGGCGATGCTCCTGAGCTTGTCCACCAGTCCCTGGGGAACGCTGTTGCTGACGTAAACCCGCCCGATGACTTCCGTCGCAACGGCATAGGAGAAAACCGGCGCCACGCCGACAACGGCCTCCCCGCCGCGGGCGGCGGTCACCATGGATATTTCCTTTCCGGAATAGATGTCTTCCAGCATTTTCGGCGACAGGGTGATGGCGGTGGACGCCGCCTCTTCGCCTTCGGCAAAGACAAGGCTCTGGTCATTGAAATCAAAATACGCTTCCAGCCGAGCCACCTTGTAGTTCTTTTGCCGCTGGGAAAGAAAATGCTCCAGGTAACCGGCCCGGTCCACCTCGTAGAGGCGGTTTCTGGTGATTTCCGCGCTGACCTGACGGGCGTTGAACTTGGCCAGGTCCTCGGCCTGCGTGTAGTACACCTGCGCGACTTCCAGCGACCGCGCCAGGGCGTCGCCGATTTTGATGTTGAACCAGAATTCGATCGAATAGGAAAGAAAGTTGATGGCAAACAAAAAAAGCAGAATGGTCGGAACCAGGGACAGGCCCACGAACGCGGCCACCAGCTTGGTGCGGAGCTTCGAGCCGATCAATCCCTTGCGCCGCTCGGAAAACAGCTTGAAGACATTGCGGACAATCAGAAAAAGCAGAAGCAGGATCAGGATGATGTTGATGCTGGTCAGGCCGTACACCAGAATGTTCGCCGAGATCGGCAGCTCTTTCTGGGCGGACAACTGGCTGGCCAGAATCGTAAAAACAATCGCCAGGCAGCCGACCACCAGCATGATGATGCGCTCGCGCCGGCGCTTTCTCAACTCCCGTTCATCAAGATAGATTTTCCTGGCGTCTTTTTTCAACCTCATGCGCTTGCGTCATCACCCTTCCCCGCCCCCGCGATCACTCGTAGGCGAACCGGATCTTGTACAGGGGGGTTTCAAAGTCCCACAGGGACACAAAGAACAGCACGTATTCCATCTTGAACGGCAGACGCACACGGTCGATTTTGACCCGCACCTGCGCGTAGTAGCGTTCGCCGCGGGTCAGATTGGAAAGGGAAACCACGGGAATTCCGTTCAACTCCGCCATCGATTTTTGCGCGCTTTCAAAATTCGGCAGAATCGCCGGCTGCTCCAGGCCGTTTGTGGCGATCAAAAAATTCTTTTTCAAATTGTCGTATTTGATGGTGCGGCGGATTTCCCTGCGGAGAATATGCCGGTCCCACAGATAGGGCCTTTCCTCATAGACATCCAGCTCAATCGTAAAAACGGCGGGGACCCCCGCCAGGATGGCGTCCTCCATTTCCTTTTTGAAGCCGTCCGCCAGTCTCGCGTACAGGAGCATTTCCCCCGCGCCGCCGGTCACTAAAATATCCGTCAACCGGGGATCCATCTGTGCGCTTCCCGCCGGAGCGGCAGCCATCATGGCCATCATGCAGCAACCGGTGATAAAAGCCGTCCAGAAATGATTTTTGTGTCTTTTCATGCCCGCCTGTTTTCTTTCCGAAAGAATGCGGGTATCCTAGGGAACCTGCCGGTAAAAATCAAGGGTAATTTCGGAAAATCAAAAAAAGGGAATCGGGAACAAAATCAGATTTGAACGGCGTCCAGGATGGTAAAGGACGGAATGTTGCAGGACTTGAATTCCTTCGATTGCGGCGGATGATCTTCGCTGATGATTTCCCAACAGGATTCCTGGCGCATGAGTTCGCGCAAGAGCAGGTTGTTGAGCCGGTGGCCGGACCGGTGCGCCACAAAATGGCCGATGATGGGCATGCCCAGCAAAAACAGATCGCCTACGGCATCCAGAATTTTGTGCTTGACGAATTCATCGGGCATGCGGAGGCCTTCCTTGTTGATGACTCTATCGTCATCAAGGATGATCGCGTTGTCAAGCGATCCGCCCAGCCCCAGCCCCCTGGCCTGCAAAAATTCGACTTCTTTCAGAAAACCGAAGGTTCTCGCGCAGCAGATATGATCCTCGTAATTTTTATCGGAAAACGGGAAGCTGTAGGACTGCCGGCCGATGATTTTATTTTTGAAATCGATGTCGTAGGTGATTTTAAATTCATTCGAGGGGAGCAGCATGGCGCTTCCCTCTCCTTCCTTCACGCTTACCGGCTTTTTGATGACCAGCATTTTTTTGAATTTTCCCTGCGGCCGCGTGCCGACTCTCTTGAGCATATTGACAAAAGGGCGGGCGCTGCCGTCCATGATGGGCACTTCAAAGGAATCGATTTCCACGAGGGCATTGTCCAGCCCCATGCCGCAAAACGCCGACATCAGATGCTCGATCGTCGAAACCGTGACGCCGTCATAACCGATGGTCGTGGCCATCGTCGTGTCGCAGACCGACTTGAAGTCCGCCAAAATCGGCCTCGCGTTCGGAAGGTCCTTTCGAAGGAAAACAATGCCGGTGCCCGCGGGGGCCGGATTGATCTGCATATTGACCTTGCGTCCCGTGTGCAGGCCGATGCTGGAGCAGAATATTTCTTTTTTTAACGTACGCTGTAAATTCATATAAAACCTTTTTTAATGCCGGGTTTTGTTTTAGCAATAAGCATACCAGAACAAATCCCGCGGGTCTGGTGCCGCAACCTTCTGTCTTTATTGGTTTTGTTGAAGAATCTTCCTGAAAGAAGCGCCTGGGTGATCCGACTTTTTGTGGTTAAAACAACACACCCGCCCCGCATCGAGGCCATATACGGCATGATAATGATATCGTTGAGATATTTTTATTTTTCCCGCTAAAACAGATCCTTTTGGGCCCCTGAAGCGCTGCGGCCGAAATGTTCGTATGCTTTGGCGCAGGCGACTCGCCCCCGCGCCGTGCGCTGCAGGTAGCCTTCCTGGATGAGGTAGGGTTCGTAAACATCTTCGATCGTGACCCGCTCCTCGCCGATGGCCGCCGCGAGGCTTTCCACGCCGACCGGGCCGCCGTTGAATTTTTCAATCAGCGTCAGAAGCAGTTTGCGGTCCATCTGATCAAAACCCTTTTGATCGACTTCGAACGCATCCAGCGCCCGGCGGGCCAGATCGCCGTCGATGGTTCCGTCGCCTTTCACTTCCGCGTAATCGCGCACGCGCTTGAGCAGGCGGTTGGCGATCCGGGGCGTGCCGCGCGCCCGATGGGCCAGTTCCCGCGCCCCGTCCACCGTCAGCTTCACGTTCAGAATGGAGGCGGAGCGCGCCAGAATCACGGCCAGCTCCTGCGGCGAATAGAATTCCAGTCGGAAGTGCATGCCGAAGCGGTCGCGCAAGGGCGAGGTAAGCGATCCGGCGCGCGTGGTCGCGCCCACCAGCGTAAATTTCGGAATGTCGAGCTTCATCGACCGGGCCGACGGCCCCTGCCCGATCAGTATATCGATGTGGAAATCCTCCATGGCCGGGTAGAGAATTTCTTCGACGACGTGCGAAAGCCTGTGTATCTCATCGATAAACAGAACCTCGTGTTCGTGCAGATTGGTCAGAATCGCCGCCAGATCGCCGGGGCGCTCGATCACCGGACCGGACGTGACCTTGATGTCCACGCCCAGCTCCCGGGCGATGATATAGGCCAGCGTGGTTTTGCCCAGCCCCGGCGGCCCATACAGAAGAACATGGTCCAGCGCTTCGCGCCGCTTCAGGGCGGCCTCGATGAAAATCGCGAGATTGCTCTTCACCTTGTCCTGACCGACGTAATCGGCCAGCCTCGGCGGTCGCAGCGTGTTTTCCAGCGCTCCTTCGTCTTCGGCGCAGGCCGGATCGATCAGCGGATTTTTCAAATGAGCGTCCATGCTTTTTCACCCACAACCGGACGGCTTCAGCCCGCCAGAATTTTCAGCGCTTTCTTCAGGAGCTGGTCCATCGCCGGTTCTTCCTTCAGGTCGCGCGCGGCTTTCTCCAGAGCGTCCCGGGCCGCGCCTGCCTTGTACCCCAGATTCATCAGGGCGGAAAGCACGTCTTCGCGCATCATCTCCGCCTGCTTCTGTTTTGCGTTCGCGGCCGGGATTGCATCCGCGGCCATTTTTTTCATGACCTTTTCTTTGAGCTCCAGAATCAGCCGTTCGGCCATTTTCCGGCCGATGCCGGGAATGGCCATGAGCTTGGTCAGGTTGCCCGTGGAAATCGCCTCGAGCAGCTCCGCGGAGGAAATTCCCGAAAGAATGTTCAGCGCAACTTTCGGCCCGATGCCGCTGACGGAAATCATGAGCTGAAAAAGCTCCCGCTCTTCACGCGTGTAAAAACCGAACAGATGAATCGCGTCCTCTTTGACCGAGGTATGGATATGCAGGGTGATTGTCTGATCCGCTTCCGGAAGCGCATAAAAAGTTGTGAGCGGAATAAAAACACGGTAGCCGACGCCCTGCGCGTCCACCACGACGTGGGAAATTCCCTTATAGGCGATTTTGCCGGTCAGGAGGGCAATCATTCAGATCGGCTGCTCCTTCATGAAATTGGCCTGGCAGATCGCCGCGGCCAGCGCGTCCGCCGCGTCCGCCGGCGGCAGGCCGTCGAGTTTCAAAATCGCCTTGACCATGATCTGCACCTGCCGTTTTTCGGCCCGGCCGTAGCCGACCACCGCCTTTTTCACTTCCAGCGGCGAATATTCAAAAACCGGAAGCCCCCTCGCCGCGCAGGCATAGATCACGACTCCGCGCACCTGCGCCTGCCGGATCAGGCTGCGCACATTTTTCCCGTAAAAGATATTTTCCAGGCTGACCGTCTGCGGATTGTTTTCAGCGATCACGGCGCCGAGCTCGCGGAAGATGTCCATCAGCACCTCGGAGAGAAGGGAATTCCTGCGGGCCTTGATTTCCCCGTGGGTCACATGACGCAGGTAGTTGCCGCTCTTGTCAATCACGCCGTAGCCTGTCACATGAGAACCGGGATCGATGCCTAAGATTCGCAAATTGCCTGCTTTCGCTTTCCATCCTGAGTGCCTAACTCAACTTCTCCATGACATCTTCGTCAATGTCGAAATTGGAATAGACGTTCTGGACGTCGTCGTTGTCTTCCAGCTTCTCCATCAGCTTCAGCATGGACTCGGCCTTGCCCGCTTCCAGTTTGACGGTGTTGGAGGGAATCATGCTGATGCGCGCCTCCAGATGCTTGATGCCCTTCGAGTCCAGGGCTTTCTTCACCGCTTCAAAAGCCGCCGGCTCCGTGATGACTTCGTATTCCGAGTCCTCCGTTTTGACGTCTTCCGCTCCCGCGTCCAGCGCCAG
>Ga0209719_1000881_pt1 | contig 41247 bp, 28 predicted proteins | sample AD_JPNAS2_MetaG_FD_184421 | JGI IMG/M metagenome (GOLD analysis project Ga0209719, IMG submission 184421) | Active sludge microbial communities of municipal wastewater-treating anaerobic digesters from Japan - AD_JPNAS2_MetaG (SPAdes) (version 2) | ecosystem: Engineered > Bioreactor > Anaerobic...
TCTAATGCCACTTTTGATTTAAAAGAGGAGCTAAACTTTTTTCTTGAACTTCTTTCCATAAGACAACTTTTAATTATTTATACGTTAAATTTTTAATTTTGTTGTCCTAAAAAAGGGGACCATTATATTTATTAATATACAAATTTTTAAGCATTATGTTTTAAAAATAAATATGTTTAGAAACATTCTAAATTACGCCTTTAAATACACGGAATATACAAGTCTTTTTTAGGATTCACACACAAAACTGGAATTCCGGCAGAGTTTGTAATTATTGATGTTTCGGGAAAACCAAAAATTTTTGTAACTAAATTCTCCTTAGAAGAAATTAAAAGACAAATACAAAAAGCATCTATTTCATCAGCATAATCCACTGCTAGTTTTTCTATACTTTTATATTTTTTTGGCTGAGGTTTATGCTCGTATTTAAAAGAGTAATTATTAAAAAATGTATTAGTAAAATGAATATTTTTCTTTAAATTATCTTGTGGATTTTCATAATAAAACAAGTCTATTTCTAATTTTAGATTTAAAGCAAAATATGTAGTCCAACCAACTTTTTGTTTTGCTTCTTTTTTAAAGTTCATAGGCAAGACAAATCGTTTTTTACTGTCTGGTAGTGGCGAGTTTTTTTGAACAACAAAATATGGAATTCTTGCTTTTCTAATAATTTTTATAGCCGAAGAACCTGATAAAAATTGTGGGTCGTTCTTACCATGAGTTCCTAAAACAACAAAAAAAGCATCTATTCTTTCTGCATTTGAATTAATAATAGTACAAGTACAGCCTTCTTCAACAATATATTTACATTTTATGCCGTGAGTTGAACTTATATCTTCACAAAGTGCTGCCAAAGCCTCCTTTGCCTCATCATAAGTATCATCTTTGCTAAAATATATTAAAGAATTTTCGTTTATAACATGTATAATCTGCAAATTACGTTTAAATTTTCTAGCTAAAAAACTTGCCCACAAAACGCTTTTTTCGCCGACTTCAGTAAAATCTGTATAAACTAAAATATCTTGATTTTTTTTATCTTCCATATTTATTTTTTCAAATATATGCAAATTTATAATTTTATAAACTAATTTATTATTGATTTTGATTAAACTTTGTTTTTTAAATTAAAAAATTACAAAAATTAGATGTTAAATTACTGTTACGACAAGCCAAAGCTATGCAATAAAAGATTTATAGAACTTTATATTTTTTAGAATAAATACAAGTTTATAAATTAAAAAACCTATATTTGTGTTAAATTTTAATAATTATTTTTTGTAAAATTTTAATATTATGAGATTAGTTTGTTTATTTATTTCCTTGTTTTTGTACGTTGTTGCATTTTCTCAAACCAACTCTGGAAAGCTTATTGTTTTACACTCCAATGATTTACACAGCAATTTAACAGGATTTTCTCCAGAAAGTGAATATACTCCTTGTTCTGTTGATGACGATGATACTCGTGGTGGTTTTGCAAGAATTGCAGCTTTGATTGATGCTGAGAAAAAAGCAAACCCCGATAATGTTTTAGTGGTTGATGCTGGCGACTTTTTAATGGGTACTTTTTTCCATATTTTTGAAGTGAATGACGGCTTTCAGTTGCATTTAATGAAAAAAATGGGCTATGACGTTGTATCAATTGGAAATCATGAGTTTGATTTTGGACCTAATGCTTTTGCACAAATCGTTAATAAAAATTTAGAAAAAGGCGAAATTCCACAACTTGTACTTTCTAATGCAGAATTGTCAAAAAAATCGGATTTAGATGATAATCTTGAAAAATTATTTGAAAAAGGAATTATAAAACCTTACACAATTGTTGAAAAAGCTGGTTTAAAAATTGGAATTTTTGGACTTATAGGTATTGATGCTAATGAATCTGCCCCAAATGCAAAACCTGTTATAATCCAAAATAGAATAAAAATCTCAAAACAAATAGTAAAAACTTTACGCTCCCAAGAAAAAGTTGATGTGGTTATTTGTTTATCACATTGCGGTGTTACAAAAGACAAAAATGGAAACTGGACTGGCGAAGATGTTGAATTAGCACTAAAAGTAAAAGGAATAGATTTAATAGTTTCTGGACATACTCATACAGAAATTCATGAGCCAATTATTGTAAACAATACTTACATTGTACAAACTGGTGCGCAAGGTCAAAATTTAGGTAGATTTGAAATGAATGTAGAAAGTGGAAAAGTAAAATCAGCAAGATTTCAGCTTTTAGCTGTTGACGACAAAATTTATGGTGATTGTAAAATTCATCAAATAATTTCAAATAGAATTAAATTAATTGACGACTCTATTTTACGTCCTCTAGGTCTTGGTTATTTTAGACCTTTAGCAGAAACCGACTACCAATTGGGTTGCGACCGAGAAGAAGAATTAAGCAAAAGCAATTTGGGACCACTTGTTGCTGATGCTATTCATTATTATATACATAATTTTTCAAATCAAAAAGCCGACATTTCATTAGTTGCTGCTGGGGTTATTCGTGATAAATTTCGTGTTGGCAAAAATGGTGTTCAAACTGCTGTTGATGTTTTTAGAATTATGAGCTTAGGCGAAGGCGACGACTCAATGCCTGGCTATCCATTAGCTAAAGTTTATTTAACTGCTAAAGAAATTAAAAACTTGTTCGAGGTTTTATTGTTAGCTCCAAAAATGAGTCCTTCTTACCTCTGTTATTTTAGCGGTGCAAAAGTTTATTATAATAGCGAAAAAGGAGTGCTGAAAAAAGTTGTAAAAATTGAACTAGACGGTAAGGAAATTGATATATCGAAAAAAAATAAAAATCTTTATAGTCTGGCAGCAAACTCATATATGTTAGAATTTGTGGGTAAAGTTCGCGGTATGACAATGGGTTTGGTAAAAATCGTTCCTAAAAATGCACAAGGCGAAAAAATCACAAATAATAAAACCACTTGGATTGATTTTGACGAAAACAAACCTGGTATTCAAGAAGGTAAAGAATGGATTGCTCTTGTGAAATTTTTACAATCCTTCCCTGATACCGATAATAATAAAATTCCTAATTTTCCAGAAAAATATAAAACTGCGATTGTAAATACGATTGATGTAGCAACGAAATAAGATGCAGTTTTAAAAATTATTTTGGAATTTTTCCTATTTCAATTTTTCTACAAATTCTTTAAAATGCAGTATTCTATTTTTGTTCTCTTTATTAAAAAGCAAATGTTCAAAATCTTTAGATTTATTATGTAAATCAACTTTATTTATAGTTTCTTCCAATTTTATTTTTAGTTCCATTAAATTATGAATACCTTGTTTTTGAGCAAGATAATCATAATTTGGATTTGTTTGAGATAGCAAAAACATAATATCGTAAAAATCTCGTCCCTTTGCTCGTGAAAGTAATGCAGATATTTTCATTGCACAAAGTATATCATCAGGTGGAACAGGAAACGACATAAAAAATCCGCACCCGCTAATCGTTGCCATTTGAGGTGTATATTCAAATTCTTGATTTTGACTTTCGATTTTAATCAAAAATCGTTCTTCCTTGTATGCCGACAAACCTAATTCAAACAATAACTCTGGAAAATAAAATCTTGAACGAAAAGCTGTTAATTTATCACTTTGCTTTTCTCTTGTTTCGGCTTTTATCCCAGAACGCTTTAAAAAAAGTCAAAACCGATTGCGACATTTCAACAAATTCTTCTATAGAAAAATCTTTACAGTCAAAATCTAAATCTTCAGAAAATCTATCAATTCCTTTTAACAAACGTAAATTTGTATCACCTATAAAAGCAATTTTTTTTACATATTTTGAGCTTGATAAAAAATTTAAAATCATCAGTTGAATATACTCCTTTAGAATATATTTATTGTGTGCAGGATTTTCTCTTATTTGTGGAGGAAAATAATTTTTTATTTGTTCAAAATTTAGCATAAATCATAAATTTTTAAAAGTGTATTAACTCTATTTCGTAATATTTTTGACTGAAATCTTTCTGTAAACTCATTAAGACGTTCTAAGTTTAAATCCTCTTGCATAAATTCTTCGTCAAAACGCAAGTCTCTGATTTCTTGTTCTGTAGTATATTGTGGATAAAGATATAGTAAATCTAAAATTGCTTTTTCGGGAGAAGCAAAAATCAAACTATGTTTATTTAAAAATATTTTTTGTTCACTACCGAACATTAATTCTGGCAAAATTTGCTGATAAGAAAACGAACCAAAAGCATTCTCAAAACTCATTTTTTTCAATGAACTTACTGCTGTTGTTCTTACTATTGCCTCTGGAATAATGCCATAAAACGCTAATGCAGAGTGTAAACTTATATATGATGGACTATAAATTTTGTTAGATATAAAGTGCTGAATATTAGGAGTTTCTAAATATTCAGGAAAACTATACCAAGAATTACGTAGTTTTATAATATAATTCTGCTTAACCCAACGAGTGAGGTTAGTTTTCTCAAAGTTAGGTCGCCAAGCATATACTTGATTGATATTAAAACAAACCAAGTTATAAAATTGATTTCTTAATTGCCAAAAATCCATGCCTGTTTTACTTCTAATTTTATGCAAAAATACATAAAAACAGAATTAAAAGCAAATTTTTGAGTGTTTTTTAAAAATTTTTTGAAATATAAATAAATTGGCATTGTTGTAGAAACAACGCATGTGTAGGTTCTACAATATACAAATTGTTAATTAATATTTATATCATAAAATCAATCAAGGTGTTTCAGAAGTGTTCAAATGCAAGGCATATGAGATTGAAAACGAAGGAGCGTACCAGAAGCGATGCACTGAGCAAAGCCGAAGTGTACGTAACTGAGTTTGAACATCGAAAGCAACGCAGCAGTTGAACACTTATGAACGCCGTATTATTTTTCGATTTTGGCTAATGCAATCTCCATAATTTCCTTTTCAAGGGCTATGGCTTTTCTTTCAATTTCATTACCTTCTGCAATTACTTTATCAACAAAGGATTTGTCTTTATAGCTAGGTGCATTTATTTTAACATTTAGGAATCCGCCTTGTACTCCTGTTCTTGCAGCAATAGCACCAATAGCAGCATCGCTTACCGAAGCTTCAAGTCCTGTTTTTGCCATTTCTAGCATAACTTCCATGCTATTGTAACAAACTTTCATAATTTTAAAAGGTACTTCAATTGCATATTTTGTTGCATCTTGAATTGCTTGTGAGCGTAGTGCTTTTTCCTCATCATTTCCTTTTGGCAAGCCGTAAGATTCAATAATTCCAGAATAAGCAACAGTATCTTCGTCAACAAGTTTTAGCAACTCGTCATGATATGCTTTTCCTTTATCTGCCCAATCGCTAAAGTTTTCCCATTGGTCGTCGTGGCGATATTTGTTAGCACTAAGATTTGCTACCATTGTTCCCAAAGCAGCTCCCAAAGCTCCAATATAAGCAGATACCGAACCTCCACCTGGTGCTGGTGCTTCTGAGCCTGCAAGATGACAGAAATCAACTAAATTCATGTCAACAAGTTTTTTGTTATTGTCATCTTCAAGCATATACTCTATGATATTTTTCTTTGGGTCGAAAGGTTTTAGCTCGTCTAATCCTAAAGATTTTACAGCAATTTTAATAATTTCAGCATCTGAAATTCCTGTTGAACGTCCTTGTTTTTTTAAGAAATATTTTCCCGCATCTAAAATTGCTTTTAATGGCATAACACCAACAAGTTCTGAGCCTGTAACTCTTAAACCATTAGCTGTTGCTCTTTCACAAACAGTATCGAAAGCTACATGCACAGGTGTAACGCTAATATCTGTAAGGTTCATAGAAATTTGAGCTACTCCATATTCTTCGATATACCAGCCAATAGCTTTTACTGATTTTAAAAGTCCTGGTTCGTAAACTTTATTTCCGTCTTTATCAAGTACTGGTTTTCCTGTAACTGGATGTCCTTCTCTTTTTACTCTTCCTTTTTCTCTAACATCAAAAGCTACAGAGTTTGCTTTAAACACAGAAGTTGTGTTTAGGTTTATATTATATGCTACTAAGAAATTTCTTGCACCAACCGCAGTAGCGCCTGTTCTCATTGTGTGAGCGTCCCAAACATTAGAGCCGAAATCTGGTTTCCACTCTTGGCTAGTAATTTTTTTCGCCAAACCTTCGTATTCACCGCTACGGCAGTTAGCTAAATTTCTGCGTTTTTCTGTAAATGCAGCATTTTCGTAGCAATAAACAGGAATATTTAGTTCTTCGCCTATTCTTTTAGCTAGTTTTCGTGCCAGTTCAGCAGTTTCTTCCATGCTTATATTAGAAATAGGAATAAGTGGACAAACATCAGTTGCTCCAAAGCGTGGGTGGGCTCCTTTGTGTTTGCTCATATCAATAATTTGAGAAGCTTTTTTCACAGCTTGAAAAGCAGCCTCTAAAACTTCGTTTGGCGTACCTACAAAAGTTACAACAGTACGATTTGTTGCAGCACCTGGGTCAACATCTAAAAGTTTAACACCGTCAACAGCAGTAATTACATCTGTAATTTGCTTTATAATTGACATATCACGACCTTCACTAAAATTTGGAACACATTCGATTATTTGTTTCATATTTATTAAATTTTTTAGGTTTTTACTATTTCTGCAAAAATAAAAAAAATAATGAGTTTTAGAAATTTTTTGTGGGAAGAAAAGGTGGAAGGTAATTTATAAAATTTATTTTGTGAATATTTAAACTTCAGTTTTTAAAGTTGTTGTACTTTCCTGTTTTCCGCACTTTTTCGGGACACCCAAACTATTTTGCTGTTAATCAATAAGATATGAAAATATTTTACTATTTTTGGGTGTCCCAAATTTTTTAATATGTATATTCGAGAAAAGAAAAATCGCTCTGGAAGTGTTAGTATTCAGATAATTAGCAAGTATAATGGTCGTTATAAAGTGGAAAAAACGATAGGTTGCGGCACTGAGCGCCACGAAATTGATCGGTTAAAATTGCAAGCACAGCAAGAAATGGAAAAAATGCAGTCTCAATTATCTCTTTTCGCTTCTACGAACGATGCGTTAGTTGAACAGGCATTTTCTTTACTTAATAATTCGCATATTCGAACTGTCGGTCCAGAACTTATATTTGGTAAGATTTATGACTATATAGGGTTTGGTTTAATCAAAGAGTCTATTTTTAGACATTTGGTAATTACTCGTTTGGCTTTCCCATTGAGCAAGCTAAAAACAAGCGAATATCTTTATCGTTATCAAGGTGTTGTTATTGATGTTGATAAAATTTATCGTTTTTTGGATAAGCTCAGTAATAAACTTAAAGAACAGGTTGAACAAATTGCTTTTCTTCATACAAAACGCACGTTAGGAGGTAATATAAATGTTGTATTTTATGATTTGACAACGCTTTACTTTGAGGCAAGTGATGAAGACGATTTGCGTAAAAGAGGATTTAATAAGGATGGTAAACATGACAATCCACAAATAATTATTGGGCTTTTAGTCGGATTAGGTGGTTATCCGATTGGTTATGATATTTTTGAAGGTAATACTTACGAAGGACGAACTTTGATACCATTCTTGGAGAGAATGCAAGAAAAGTTTAAGATAGACAAGCCTATCGTTATAGCTGATGCAGGCTTGCTTTCAAAAGAAAATCTAAAAGCATTAGAAGAATACGGTTACAAATATATTATTGGAGCTAGGCTTAAAAATGAAAGCAAGGTAATTCAGAAGGAAATAATTGAGCAAGACTACAATGATGGTAGCTTTCATCATATCGAACAGCAGATAGAAATTGAAGGCGAATTAAGAACGCGACGACTAATTATTCATTACTCAGCCAAAAGAGCGCGTAAGGATGCCTATAACCGCAAAAAAGGTTTGGAACGCTTAGAAAAACGCTTAAATCTTGGACGGCTTACCAAAGCTAATATTAATAATAGAGGATATAACAAGTATCTTGAAATAACAGGTGATGTAACAATTAACATTAATTACCAAAAATTTGAATTTGATAGCGTTTGGGATGGATTGAAAGGTTATGTTACGAACAGCAATCTTGAAGACAATATGATTTTGGAAAACTATGGGCAGTTATGGCATATTGAAAAAGCATTCCGAATATCAAAGACAGATCTTCGCATACGCCCCATCTACCATAGACTAAAACACCGCATTGAAGCACACATTTGCATTGCATTTACTGCATACCTGATTTATAAGGAATTAGAAAGAGTATTACAAAAAGAAAAATCAAGTATTTCAGTTCAAAAGGCAAACGAGTTAACACATAATATGTATCAAATTACCTACCAATTACCCGACTCAAAATATGAGAAAACTAAATTACTAAATATGGATGAAAAACAAGCTGAACTGTACAAAATTATTAAAGAAAATTTTTAGGGTGTCCCAATGCGGAAAACAGGTCAGTTTTTAAAGTTGTTGTACTTTTGCCGAACAATTACTTTCAGTTAAAAGTTAAAAGAGTTTTTAGTTTTTAGTGTTAAGTTTTTAGTGTTTAGTATATTGTTCAAACGAATTTAACTCTAAAAACTTTTTGAACTTTTAACTAAATTGGCTGTCGCTTACGGTTAATCAAATGTTGCCCTGCGAACAAACGCTTGATAATCAACAACTTGCCATCAGCAACATGAGGCTCGCACCAAACACACATGGCGCTCGCTCGGATTGCAAATTCGAGCGAGCGGAGGATAAAAAAGTATTAGTCTTTATTTATTGCTTCAATCAATTCTCCTTCGCTAAGTTTTATTTTGTATGAAAAATCTTTAAAACTTTCAGATTTTTGAGGAATTGGAAGTCCAATTTTCTTTAACACTCCATCTGTGTTCTTTATACGATATGTTTCAAAAAAACTCTCATTTTGTTTTGGGAATATCAAAAAACCATTTTTTGAACTAAAGCGATACATATACATAATTGTTTTGTAGTAAATACTTGTCGCCCTTTCAGAATTTTCTGAATACGATTGTTGCCTATCAAGTGGAATATACTTCGCATCACCAACCGATATTGGTTCTTTTTTACTTATAAAATCAGGATAAATTGGTTGAAAATCTTCAAAAAGAAAATGCCGACCTTTACCTGTTTTATTTTCTGGATGAATAAAGTATTCTTTTAGAATAGTATTTAGATATTCTTCCCAAAGCCAAGCACCATCGAATAACAAACCATATACTTTGTCTTTTTCTTTTCCAAAAGTAATTTTTTCGTGTCGTAAGATTTTTAGACAAATTTTTTGTAAAGGCAAATACTCGGTAAAATATGGATGTGGTACAGGTTTTAGATTTGCTGAAATAACTTTTTGACGAGAATTTTTATTATATGTTTCATTAGTAACAAACACAAACTTACTTACAATATCTCTTACTTCGCTATCACTTGTTAAAACTCCACTTCCAAATTGATGAGTTTTAATATGTTCTATTGTGTGGCGAATAAGTTGAGTAATATTATTGTTATAGCTATGTTCGCGTGTATTATAGGCTATTTTGCCCATAAATGGAATATTTTGAATTATATGCCTTTTTACGTCAATAGTTCCTTTTATATTTGCATCGTTATATTCCTCTCTTTTATAGGCTTTGTACATTCCTTGCGAATAGGCTTTTTTAAGATAATAAGGAAAAAGATAAAGTAAAAAATCCCAAATATTTTCTTTGTTTGGTGTTTGGTCAAATTTTAGAATATTTATCGAAAAAACTTTCTGCAACATGTAATGCAAGAAGTAGTCGTTTTGGTCATCTTTAGCAAAACGAGACGAAATAGTAAGCTGAGTTGAATTACGACCAACAAAGCCCATGATATTGCCTGTTTTTATTTTTTCATCAATTATAGAAAAAACCATTGAGTTTTCATCAACACCTTTGTCTTTTTCAAATTTTTGTGGAAAAACGAGAAAATCAAGATTGTTTTCTTGCAAATACTCTAAACTATGATTTGCGATGTAATTCAAATCAGCAATGTTACATTCTGGATTTTGTTCTTTAAACTTTAAAATTGACTTCTCACTATTGTCTGGGATTCTCATTGTTCAGTTTCATCATTATCATTATCGTTTTGCTCACCACTTTTTGAAGTCGTCTTATCATTCTCCTTCACACCATACACACCTTTTAAATCGTTTAGCAAGTTTTCACTATCAGGCATGCCACGCAAGTATTCTTTTAAAAGAGGTCTCAATCTTAATTTCCAAACATCGTCCATTTTATCTTCACTTATAGCATTTCCTTCTGAATCAAGAAAATAAGCTCCGCCAATATGATAAGAAGAATTAAGACCTTCAATTGATGAAATCTTTTTGTTTAAACTTCTCATTTTTACTTTTATTTCTTCTGGCAAATTCATATTTTTAGCACTTTCTTCTGATGTTATCTCTTCCCATGTAAAACGCCTACGCATTGCAAAATCAAAACTTTCAACGCTACGGTCAATATCATTCATTGTACCTATGATATGTACATTTTCGGGAACATAAAAACCGTCTTTAAAAGCATCTTCTTTATCTATAAGGTTTGCGTATTGAGTTTGTACACGCCCTTTTTCTCCTCTATAGCCTGGGTCTATTGAAAAGAAAAGTTCTCCAAATATTTTTGAAATCTCACCTCTATTAATTTCATCAATTACAAAAATGTAGTTTTTATTTTGAGACGCTTTAACTTGTTGATAATTTTTTAACCCGCAATTTTTTTTCATGAATTTAACAACTTCTTCCATTTCTTTTTGGAATGCTCCTGAGGGTCTTGCCTTTTTGTCTTGATACGCATTATATACATTTTGTTTAGTTATTGTAAAAGTGTATCCTGACGGAGTATCTATTGATGAATATTTTAGAGAATCTTTTGTAGAAAGACTATACTCCCACGAACCAATTTTAGTCAATTGTTTTTTGGCTAAATTATCTCTAACCAAATTTAATAGATTGTTCCACGAGTTTTCAAAATTATCAATTCTTCCCTTTAATGCTTTTTTGCAAAACTCTTTAAAAACTCCATCTTTTAATTCAAAGCCTATATTTCCATTTTCATCGGGTTGAGTTGGACGTAAGCCTTCAACAAAATCTGTATAGTCATAAGAAGGATGAAATTGTACAAAAGCAAATTGTCCACTATCTGCTAATTCTTTATCTGTTTTTACACCTATCATTTGCTTAGCAATCTCTTTTGCTAAATATGTTTTTCCTGTTCCTGGCGCTCCGGTGAGGATTAGGTTTTTATTTGATTGTAATAATTGTAAAACTCGATTTTCCATTTTATTTAATTCTTTAAATGCTAACTTTATATTTTTTTGAAGTTCATCAATAAAGCCTCTACTACCATATGCCTTACTTAATGAAATTCTTTTTCCCTTATGCCACATAAAAACTAATGAAGAAAAATATTTCTTATCAATATCTTCTCCTTCGCTATTTATAAAAGCTTTAATTAACAGAACTATGTCATGCCAATGATTATTATTCTCTAAATAACGACCATACTGAGGACTTTTCCCTTCCTTTGTAATTGTCTGTATATAACCAGTATTATCATTATTTGCCAATTTTAATAGAAATGATTTAAATTCATCATTTTCGCCATCATACATATCTTGTACAACAAGTGTATTCAAATCATTTTCTCCTCCCCCTTTTGGCCACTTATGAATTCCAATATCTAGCCAATAAACTGGTTGTTCAAAATATTGTTCTGCGGATTCTTTTTCCCATCCCCGAACATTATTTAAATAAGATATATTTTTGTAATATAGGTTTTTTGTTAAAAACTCTTTGCCTTCATACTTATATTTTGCAACTACAACTTTTTGATGATTAGCCTTGTCTTTCTCGGTAGAGACCTCATTAACACATACTTTAACATTGCTGAAAAATTTTATAGCTTCTAAAATTTTATCCATTTTCACGCTTCATTAGAACAATAATTTAATAATTCAACACACCTCAAAATTACATTTTATTTTCTACAAACCAAAGATTTTTGTCTAATTTTTACAATTATTTTGGGGTTATTTCATAAAGAGGATTTTGCTTATCTGACTTCAACATTTTTTCAACCTAATTTTTGCAAATTGCTGATTTACAAGTTGATGCGATTTTCTCGGGACACCCGCTTGGGTGTCCCAAACTTTAAGTTATTAGTATTCAGGATATTACTAAAATTAGTTTAATTTTAATTTCGTAATTCCTGTTTTCTGCGATTTTATGTTTGCTTTTCTTTATAAACTTTGAACTCAACTCATTTAGACGCGTCATCCACTTTTAACACTTCAACTACGTTCAGTGCATCGCTTTATATTTTTTAACTTTTAACTCATTTGGCTGCCGCCTACGGTTAATCACATGTTGTCCTACGGACAAACCTTTGATAGTCTGATATTTGCTACAATACCAATGATGCTCGCTCAAACACACATGATGCTAAATGGTTGCAATTACACTCGGATTACAACCGAAGTCCGCAGGACGAGCTCAGCGAAGCTAAATCCGAGCGAGCGGAAAGAATTACTGATTGCCTTAAATATTCGGTATTTCTAATTTCAACTTTTCTAAACTCTTTTTGTTCATTTGACAAATTCACACCCACCTCATTCGTTGACATGTCAATATCTAAATCTCCAACATATTCCTCTAATATTTCTGTTAATATTGGTTGTTCATTCCAAGTTTCTACAATAAATTCAAATCCGATTATTGAATCATCATTAATTATTATGTCGTCTTCTGCCTTAAATTCCGTAAATGGAGAAATTGGTTGTATTCTTACAAAATCTTCATTACAAATACTTTCAACATTGCTAACAACCAATACTAAAAATGGCGAATTTCCAATGATTTGATTACCTAACGCATCGAAATAATTTTGTTTACAAAGCCAAATTTGACCTTTTCTAAGCTTAGGTTTTAGTTTTATAGTTCTTTTATATTCAGATTCAGTTGTGGAAATTCTATTACTTAAATCTATAAAAGTCTTTGAAAGTTTTTGTTTATCAATTTTGTGACTAAACATTTCATTTTCACTTTCTGATTGATTTTGTAAGAATTCGATAATTTTATTCATTGCATTTTATTTAATAGCTATAACTAATAAACCCTAATTATTTCGATTCGTCCAATAATTTATAAAGATTTTCTAAAAATAATACTCCTTCTTGCTCATTTGTGGGTATAAAGCTAGCAGAAATAATTTTTGTAAACTGTGAAACCCTATGATGAACAGTACTTTTAGGCAAATTGTATTTTAATGCTATAGAGTTTAAAGAATTTTGAGTAGTACTAAAATAATAATCAAGAAAGACAGGAATGTCTTTTTTATCTATTTGTTCATAAATTTGTCCTATTGCCTTTTGAATTTCATCTTCTCGTATTTCACTTTCCTCATCTTTATCAACACTTATTAAAAAAGAAGACTGATCAAACAAGCTAAATATTTGATTTAATATTACCTCTTCTTTAATTGGCTTATTAACAAGGTTAAATAAATCATGCAAAGCAGTTTTTACTCGAGGCTTATAATGCTTTGTTTTTTCTGTTATTGGAATTTTAGGTAATTTGTCAACCATGTCTTTAATAACATCATCAATAATTACTAAATTGCTAAAGTCATTTTCTATGTTCCAAAAAATCTCGCCTTTAATTTCTTTAGAAAAATAAAATTCTTTTAAAATTTCTAAGGCAATACGTTTCATGTCATCAAAACTCAACCCAATTTTATTTTGTTGTTCTTTTATTTTATTTGCTACATATGATACGATAATAGTTTTAAAATAATACTCTATATAATTTTCAGGTATTTTTTGATAATTTTTCAATTTGCCTTTCTCTAAAACATACAATAAAAGTTGATGAGTTATAGAAATAATTTCATCATCAGTCCAAAATTCTTCAGTATTTACTTTTTCATCCAAAATTATTTTGGGCCAATTATATTTTTTTATGTAATAATTCACAAGCGACACAAAGTATTTATATCCTTGAGATGACAATTTACCTTTTGCAAGTTCAATTATATATTCTACTTTTTTCATCCTTTACACATTTTAATTTGCCACTTAAAATCGTGGATTTGGTCTTCATTTAAAACATCAACGCCATTCCAACCTCTTTCCATGTTTAATAAATCCTCAATAATGTAAGGCATAGACAATTTTAGTAAAAAATATGAAAAGGTATTATCTCCAGCTAAATCTACTTTAAACACACAACTACCCTTTTTATATTCTTTAGTTGTTCCAGGCACAAGTTGTACTGAAACATTATCGTTACGAACCCTTTCAACTATTGCAGGGTGCAAATCCTCTTTTGATTTGTTCTTAGCAAAATTATTTGTCCATATTTTATTTGGTGCCTTCCAAATAGAACCAAATTCTGGTTTATAAATTCTCTTTAATACATCTCTATAGTCTATTTCCATTTGTTATTTTTTTACAAATTTATAAAACATCCTATTTCCCGCAATTTAAAAATAATTTTCAAAAACTCAATACAAATATAAGTATTTTAATTCACAAAATGACCCCTAATACTTAATATTCTTCCTGTCAACGTAGTCTTTCCAATTTTTGATTTTTGAGTCGGAAGTGATTTTTTCTTTTTGGTAGTAATGGCACATTGCAGCTGCTAAACCGTCTGTAGCGTCAAGTTCTTTTGGGAGTTCTTCAAGTTTTAAAAGTTTTTGCAACATTCCTGCAACTTGTTCTTTTGAAGCTGCTCCACTGCCTGTAATTGCTAGCTTAATTTTTCGCGGTGCATATTCATAAATTGGTATTGTTCGAGTAAGTGCCGCTGCAATAGCCGCTCCTTGTGCTCTGCCAAGTTTTAGCATAGACTGCACATTCTTTCCCTGAAAAGGTGCTTCTATTGCAAGCTCATCGGGCTTAAATCCATCTATTAGTTGAATTGTTCTTTCGTAAATATGTTTTAATTTATTGAAATGTCCATCGAGTTTTCGCATGTCAACAACGCCAAAACCAACACATTCAATAGTTTTTCCTTTTTCATGAATAACTCCGTAACCCATAATGTTGGTTCCTGGGTCAATTCCTAAAATTACTCTATCTTTTTCTACCTTTTCCATTTATTTGCTCTCGCTCAAACGCCGTAAATTTTTTCTTGCCTCTACAGTAAAAATACTGCCAGGATAGTCTTTTATTAGTTTTAAATAAGCCTCTTGAGCTGTATCGAAATGTCTAAGTTTTTCTTGACAAACTGCATATTTAAAAAGTGCATTGTCGCCCAAAATATCATAGTAATATGTTGTGGCAACTTGATTGTAATAAGATGATGCTTTTTCATAATTGCCAATAGCTTGATAAATTTCTCCTTTTCTATACAACACATCATCAATAAGTCCATGATTTGGATAAAGCTCAACAATAGAGTCCAAGCCTGCAAAAGCTCTTTCGTATTGCTTTGAGAAAATGTAAAAATCGGCTCTGGCAAAAATTTGCATTGTGGTTTCTGTAGTGTCCAAATTATAATTGTCGGAAATAAACATGCTCAATTCCATAGCATCATTAGCAATAAGTTTAGAAGTGCTGGCTTTCAACACATCTAACTGTGCTTGTGCCCATTTAAACTGTCCTGTATAATATGCAAGTTTTGCCTTTCTAAATCTTGCTTCATGCCCTATTGGACGCTCAGTGGCAGCTTTTTCAACTTCTGCATAAGTTAATATAGCTTCCCAAGTATTTTCACTTAAAAAATAAATATCTGCAAGCAAAAGTTTTAATGTTAACGTTTGCTCTGTAATAAATCTATTGTCTTCTATGCTTTTTACAGCCAAATTAATTGCACTATCATAATTATTCAAATAAAAAGCATCTAAATTTATTATTGCATAAATTATTTTATAAGTTTCTTTACGTGGAAGAACTTTCAAGGATTCTTCGAGCTTGTTTCTTAATTGAGTTAGCTCGTCTTTGCTTGGCTTTTCTTGATTTAAAGTTTTAACATAAAGCACATTCAAACTTTCGACATAAGCAGAACTATAATACGCATTGTCTGTGCCTTTATTCATAATATAATTAAAAGCCTCGAGAGCTAAATCGTATTCTAAATTTTCAAATAAAATTATTCCATAATTTAAAATATCGTTTTCAGATTTTTTATTTCTTTTATCTATTGCAAAAAGTTGATTGAGAGCAAGTCTAAATCGCCCTGTTTGAGTGTATTGCCAAATTATTAATTGTGAATAAACCTCAACTTGCGGTTTTTTCTGTATTCTGTCCATTACGCTTGTCTCAACAATATCGTCAATGCTTTGGTCAATATCGTTTGTCATAACATATTGTAAGCGCGATTGAATTACATTCAAATTTTGAGGATTTTCTTCCAAATAATCAAGATAATAACTCATCATTTTAGGATAATCTCTCTGCACATAAAATAAATTTCCCAACTCCATAGTGTAATCGTAATTTGTGTTTTTCACTCCTTCTAAATACACTTTCTCTGCATATTCATATTGACGATAACCAATAAAAACAGCGGCTGCTGCATTTATATTATTTCTATTTAACTTTACAATTTCTACAACTTTATCAAATTCGGCAGTTGCATCTTTAAAACGGTTAGTTTGTTGATAAACCATTCCTAAATCGATCATTAAATAAAAATCATTTGCATTTTTTTTAATTTCTTTTTTAAGAAATTTTTCTGCTGTATCAAATTCTTTAAGTTCGGAAAGACATCTTAGGTAATAGTCTCTATTGTTTTTGTAGCCGTTTTGCCTATATAGTTTTTCGTATAGAGTAGCTGCTTTTTCAAATTCTTTATTTTGATAATATCTAAAAGCTAACTGAGCATCAGTATTTTGCGAAAAGGCAGAAAACTGGCTAAAAACTGTAAAAACAATTAGAAAAATAAAATATTTATATAGTTTAAATTTCACTTTTAAATTTTATTTTGTAATAATATCAAAACCTGTAAAATGTCTTAACACCTCTGGCACAACTATTCCTTTTTCTGTTTGATTATTTTCTAATAATGCTGCCATAATTCGTGGCAATGCCAATGCCGAACCATTTAAACTATGTGCCAAGCGTGTTTTTTTCTCGTTTTCTGGTCTATATCTTAGTTTAAGTCTATTGGCTTGAAAATCTTCGAAATTAGAAACCGAACTTACTTCTAACCATCTTTCTTGAGCGGCAGAAAACACTTCAAAATCAAAAGTCAAAGCCGAAGTAAAACTAATATCTCCACCACAAAGTTTTAAAATACGATATGGTAAATTTAGTTTTATCAATAAAGATTCTATATGATTTTTCATTTCTTCTAAAACAACATAAGAATTTTCTGGCTTAGCTATTTGCACAATTTCTACTTTATCGAATTGATGTAAGCGATTTAGTCCTCTTACATGGGCTCCCCAAGAACCTGCCTCGCGTCTGAAACAAGCTGAATAAGCAACATTTTTTATAGGAAAATCTTTTTCTTCTAAAATCACATTTCTATAAATGTTGGTAACAGGCACTTCAGCTGTTGGAATTAAGTAAAAATTATCCAAAGTAATATGATACATTTGTCCTTCTTTGTCGGGAAGTTGACCTGTACCAAAACCTGAATCTTCGTTCACTAATAGCGGTGGTTGAATTTCGGTATATCCTGCTTTTTCAGCTTGGTCTAAGAAGAAATTTATTAAAGCTCTTTGAAGTTTTGCTCCTTTGCCTTTATAAACAGGAAATCCAGCTCCAGTTATTTTTGTGCCAAGCTCAAAATCAATTATATCATATTCTTTTATTAAATCCCAATGAGGTTTTTTAACAGTTAAGTCTGGCATTTTTCCGCCTTCTTTAACTATTTCATTATCTTCTGCTGTTTTTCCTGCAGGAACAGATTCGTGAGGAATATTTGGCAACAAAACGATAATGGAATCCATTTCTTTTTCGACAGAGCTGAGCAAATCTTCGAATTTTTGTAATTCTTCTTTAATGCCTACAGTCTTTCCTTTTGCTTGTTCTGCTTCGTCTTTTTTCTTTTGAGCGTATAAAATTCCAATTTCTTTAGAAATATCATTTAATTGAGATTGAAGATTATCTTTATTAAATTGATAATCTTTTCTTTTATCATCGAGTTCAATTATTTTTTCAATTAATTCTTCTGCCTCAAAGTTTTTCACTCTAAGTTGTTTGATAACTCTGTCTTTTTCTTCTCTAATTAATCTTAATGTCAACATAGATATAAATTTTCTGCGAAGTTAGAAAAAATATCAGTTAAAAGTTAAAAGTTGAAAGTTAAAAGTGGGATTTTTAAAAAATTTTATAAAAAAAACAGAGAACTAATTTAAAAATTCTCTGTTTTGCTTTATACTTACTTAAAAACTTAAAATTCTTTCAACTTTTAACTACATTTCGAGTGCCCGCATTCTGTGCAAATTACGCAGCCATCTTGGTAAACTTGAGTATCTTCTTGTTGACAACCTTCACAAATATCTCCTTTTTTAGAAGCTTTAGTTCCATTAGGGATATATTTTCGTAAAGCTCTTTCAACACCGCGTTTCCAAGTGTTAATGCTGTCGTTATCAAATTCTAATGAAGATACTAATTCCACAGCTTTATCTATAGCCATTCCGTGTCGTAATACTCCTGAGATTAGCTTTGCATAATTCCAGAAAGTTTTATCAAATTGATGCGACAATCCTTGGAAAGTTGTAGCATAGCCATATCTGTTTGTGTATTGGAAGTCGTATCTACTATTTCCTTCTGCATCTCTTTCTTTAATTATTCTACCATTTTCTATTGTTTTAGGAATATTTAAAGTATCTTCTTCAACTCTACCTGTAAAGATTTCGTATGGCATTCCGTTTAATAATCCAACAAAAGCTATCCATTCTTCGTCGTCGTTTCTAAATCTAACTATATCTGCATCTAGAACTTTTGGACGTTTAAGTTCGAGCATTTGTTTTGCTTGTTGATTATTTTTATCGTCAGAAATTAACACGCCTGCTCTAGAACCTTCTCTATAAACTGTAATTCCTTTACATCCACATTTCCAAGCTTCGAAATAACATTCTTCAACTATTTCTTCCGAAACATTTTCTGGCATATTTATAGTTACGCTAATGCTATGGTCAACCCATTTTTGAATTGCTCCTTGCATTCTAACTTTGTTTAAATAATCAACGTCTGCTGCTGTAGCTTTGTAATATGGTGATTTTTTCACAAGTTCTTCGACTTGGTCATTAGACATATTTTTAACTTCTTCAACATCATATTTATTAATTTGAAGCCATGTTAAAAATTTATGATGGAAAACTTTGTATTCTTCCCATTTGTCGCCTTGTTCGTCAACGAAATCGACTCTTACTTCTGGGTCGTTTGGATTAACTTTTCTTCGTCTAGTGTAAAATGGTCTAAACACAGGTTCTATTCCCGATGTTGTTTGTGTCATTAGGCTTGTAGTTCCTGTAGGAGCAATTGTTAAAAGAGAAATATTTCTTCTTCCATAATTTTCCATTTTTCTTACCATTTCTGGGTCTGCTTGTCTTAGTCTTTCGATAAATGGATTATTTTTTTCTCTTTGGCTATCGTAAATCATAAATGGCATTCTTTCTTTAGCCATATTTACGGAAGATCTATATGCTTCTATTGCAAGAGTTTTGTGAACTTCTGTTGCAAATTCGTTTGCTGTATCGGTTCCATAAGTTAATCCTAATGCTGCCAACATATCACCTTCGGCAGTAATGCCTACTCCTGTTCTTCTTCCTTCTTCGGCTTTGCGTCTAATATTTTCCCAAAGTTTTCTTTCAACTCTTTTTACTTCTATATCTTCGGGGTCGGAATTGATTTTTGCTAGAATTTGGTCTATTTTTTCTAATTCTAAATCAATAATATCGTCCATCATTTTTTGAGCATAGCCAACGTGTTTTTTAAACTTGTCGAAATTAAACTTAGCTTCTTTTGTAAATGGGTTATCCACATAAGAATATAAATTTATTGCTAGCAATCGACAAGAATCGTATGGGCAAAGTGGAATTTCTCCACAAGGATTTGTAGAAACTGTTTTATATCCTAAATCTGCATAACAATCTGCTACTGACTCGCGTATTATAGTGTCCCAGAACAAAATTCCTGGTTCAGCAGATTTCCATGCATTATGAATAATTTTTTTCCAAATTTTTTGTGGGTCAACTTCCTTAATATATTTAGGTGCTCTATCATCTATTGGGAATTGTTGAATAAACTTATCTTTATTAATAAGTGCATTCATAAACTCATCAGTAAGTTTTACAGAAACATTTGCTCCAGTAACTTTACCTTGAGTTAATTTTACGTCAATAAAATCTTCGCTATCGGGGTGTTTTACCGAAACCGAAAGCATTAACGCTCCTCTTCTCCCGTCTTGAGCAACTTCGCGAGTAGTGTTAGAATATCTTTCCATAAAAGGCACTATTCCAGTAGAAGTTAGGGCTGAATTTTTTACTGGCGAACCTTTTGGTCTTAAATGTGAAAGGTCGTGTCCAACGCCTCCTCGTCTTTTCATCAGCTGAACTTGTTCTTGGTCGATTTTTAAAATTCCACCGTAAGAGTCTGTTGGCTTGTCGTGTCCAATTACAAAACAATTTGATAAAGAAACAATTTGCAGATTGTTACCAATACCCGACATTGGACCACCTTGAGGAACTATATATTTAAAATCTTTCAACAATTCATAAATAGTTTCTTCCGAAAGAGGATTATCGTATTTCGTTTCTATACGATATATTTCTTTAGCCAAACGTCTGTGCATATCGTCTGGTGTAAGTTCGTATAAATTCCCATCTGAATCTTTTAGTGCGTATTTGTTAATCCACACTCTTGCAGCAAGGTCATCGCCCTTAAAATACTCTTGACTAGCTAAAAAAGCTTCAGAATCGCTAAAAATCTTTCTCTTTACTTCTTCCTTAAAATCCTGTGTCATTTGTTTATTTTCCAAGTTCATTTTTTATTATACTTTTTAATATCTGATTTTTAAAAAAACAAATCCCAAAATATTTGGGAAATTTGCAAGCACTAAAATATACAGTTTCAAGAAAAAAACAAAACAGAGTTTATTAACAATTGTTAGGGAATAATTTTAAAACTTCTTAAAAACTCATAAATCAAGCACTTAAATATTTGCAAGAATTTTTGAGAAAAAATTAATTAACTATTCAAAAGCCTTAACAAATAAGTAATACATCAATTTAAAATTTATTTTTTAACAATCCATTGTTTAATTATAAAACTAAGTTTGTCTTTTTGTGGCATTTATTTGTTAATCAAATTATTATAGGTTTTTAATTAAAATTTTTAAAAAAAGATATTCACATTTTAAAAGTAAAAAAACATTTAACAAAACATCAAATATTTTTCATAGATAAAGTAAATTATCAAATATTTTATGCGTAGAACCAAAAGAATTGCTTATGTACGAATTTGCATTAATTTTACATTTTTCTACAGTATTTATATCATTAATTAACACATTCATTATATTTCCATATTCTTTAGAATTGTTTATGCTGAAAGCAACTTCGTTTTTTATTAATTGTACAGCTTCGTTAAATTTTTTGTAATTTGGTCCAAAAACTACTGGAATTTCATAAACTACAGCTTCTAAAATATTATGAATTCCTTTTCCAAAACCTCCGCCAATATATGCAACATTTGCATAGCGATATATTTTTGACAAAATTCCAATAGAATCAATTATAATTAATCGTGTGTCGTGATTTAGGGTTTCTATCTTAGATAATCTTTGACTTTTAATTATAAGTCTTTTTTCTAAGTTTTTTATATTCTGTTCAGAAATTTCATGAGGTGCAATAATAAAAACATAATCTTCAGGCGAAGAGTTTATAAAGTTTGCAATAATTTTTTCGTCTGCAGCCCAAGTGCTACCATAAACAAAACATTTTTTTCCTTCGCAAAATTTTTCAAGAATTGGATTTTTATATTTTTCATTAGCTATAGCAACAACTCTATCAATTCTTGTATCTCCGCAAACTAAAGTGTTTTTGAAATTGTATTTATGTAATAATTTTTCTGTTTCTTCTGTTTGCACAAATATTTTGCTAAAAAAACCTAAGGCTTTGCGATAAGTTTTTCCATAAGACTTAAAAAATACTTGATTTGGGCGAAAAATAGCAGCAATTAAATAAGTTGGAATTTTGTTTTTATTTAATTTTTCTAAGAAATAATACCATATTTCATATTTTACAAAGATTGCAGCAGCTGGGTTTACGGTTTCGATAAATTCTTTTGCGTTTTTTCGCGAATCGAAAGGCAAATAACAAACTATATCTGCAAACTTGTAATTTTTTCGAGGTTCGTAACCACTTGGACTAAAAAAACTTAAAATAATTTTATATTCTGGTTTTTCAGTTTTTATTTTTTCAATTAGTGGTCTGCCTTGTTCAAATTCACCTAAAGACGCACAGTGAAACCATATATATTTTGAGTTTTTATCAATTTTAGATTTAATTTTTTGAATTTGATTTTTTCTGCCTTCAATCATTAATTTTGCTTTTTTATTAAAAATTGAAGCAATTTTTATTGCAAAAAAATATGATTGAGTAATTATTTTATAAGCAAAAAGCATATTTAATAAAAGTAATATTTTTCTGGTGATTTTGTATAAATTGGAATTATCCATCCAAATCTAATACCACTTAAAAAATCTTTTCGTTTTGTATCATCATATCTCATAAGATTAAAGTCATAATCTCTTCGGCTCATTGTAAAAGCTTGATAAAACTCAAATCCTATATAAAAATTAATTAGTCGTTTATTATCCAAATGTTGATAACCTATAAATTCTTTTACTGCAAGTCCATTGCTTAGTCTGTCGTATCCCTTTTTATAATCACCTAAAATTGGCGGTGCGTTATTGTCTTTATTTTCGATATGAATATGATGCTGCAAAAGTCCTGCTCCAAGGCTTACTAAAATCCCAGAATTTTTATTTGGTCCAAAAACAGGAATAAGTTTACTTAGATTAGCTCCTGCGTACATACCTCTTTCTGACAAAGTGAAGGTTGCATATTCACCATATTGATTAATAATGTATCCTGTTTCTGTTGCAATATTATTAAAAATAGTAGTGTCTTTTACTTTTCCGCCGAAGATATAAGCAAATTCTAACCCAAATCCCCAATTAGAAGCTATTTTATATTCTAAACTTCCACCAATCATAGAAGACATTCCAAAACGTTGAGCCATATCGCCACCAGGAAGATGAGCAGAATAATTAATGGAAAATTTTAACATATTTATACTAGAGTCGCTAATTTGAGCGTTTATAGTAAAAACAGAAAAAACCGTAATAAAAACCAAAAAAATCTTTGTTTTCATTTTGCAAAATTATAAAAACTTAACATATCTTAAAACAAAAAAACATTGTGAATATTGTAAAATATTTAGATTTTTTGACACTGTTGCTCAAAATGCCAAACTGATATGCCAATCCTGATAAAAATAAATATTATTTTTCTTATTATACACAAAAATAAAAACTTTCATTTTTTACATAATTTGCCGTATATTTAAACGGTTCTATTAAAATAAATGGCGATTATATTTTTTATCAATTTTTCGTCTAACATAAACTTTTTCTTCGTAACTTTGAAATCTAAATAATTCTTTTTCTGATGAGAGTTTTTACTTTGTGCATATTTTCTATATTTTTTAGTTGTATTACCTTATTTGGACAGCAACAAACTGAACTTCAGAAAGCAAGGACTATTTTAAACGACAGAGCTGAAGTTTTTATTAAATTTTCTGCTACTCCACAGGAATTACAACATTTTTCAAGAATTTTATCTATTGATAATTATGATGGAGAAAATATTTTTGCTTACGCCAATGCCAAAGAGTTTGAAAATTTCTTAAAAACTAATAAAAATTTTGAACTTGTTAAAGATTATTATAATCGCTCAAGAGCTTTGACTATGGCAACAAGCATTGAAGAAATGCAAAATTGGGATAAATATCCAACTTATGAGGTTTATGTTGAAATGATGCAAAAATTCGCACAAGATTATCCTAATATTTGCAAGTTAGATACCATTGGTTTTTCTACTGAAGGACGTTCGCTTTTAGCGGTTAAAATTTCTGACAACGTAAATATTGACGAAGCTGAACCAGAATTTTTATATACAGGTCAAATGCATGGAGATGAGCTTATTGGTGGAGCTGTTTTATTGAGATTGATAAACTATTTATTAGAAAATTATGGTTCTATTTCAGGAATTACCGATTTAATTAATTCTGTTCAAATTTATATAAATCCGCTTGCAAATCCTGATGGCACTTATAGGTCAGACAATAGCACAGTGAGCAATTCGATTAGATATAATGCTCAAAGCATTGATTTAAACAGAAATTACAAAGACTTTGACGCTGGCAACCATCCTGATGGCAATGAGTATGGTATAGAAACTGTAGCTTTTATGGAATATGCTGAAAATCACAAGTTTGTAATGTCAGCAAATACTCATAGCGGAGCAGAACTTGTAAATTATCCTTTCGATACGCATTCAGAATTGCCTGCAGATAATTTATGGTGGGAATTTGTTTCTACAGAATATGCAACTAATGCTCAAGAAAACTCGGCTTCGGGTTATTTTACAGACCAAAACAACGGAGTTACAAATGGTTACGCTTGGTACACTATTACTGGAAGTCGTCAAGATTATATGAATTACTATCATAATTGTCGAGAAGTAACTTTGGAATTAAGTACTAAAAAACTTTTAGATGCAGAAGACTTACCTGCTCATTGGGAATACAATAAAAAAGCTTTGTTAGATTATTTAAAACAAGTTACTTATGGTTTGCGAGGCATAGTTACAGACTCTATAACTCACGAACCATTGCAAGCAAAAGTGTGGATAGAAAATTTTGACAAATTAAATTCTCATGTGTTTTCTTTCCCTCAACACGGCGATTATTACCGTTTGTTAAAACAAGGAAATTATCTTGTTAGTTTTTCTGCAGAAGGCTATAAAACAAAAACTTTTGAAGTCGAAATTAATGATTACCAACAAACTCTGCTTGATGTTCAGCTTGTTAATTTGGAAAACACATCTCCTTTGGCAAATTTTACTTCAAATCAGCAAATTTTTGAATGTTCGCCAAATGTACAGTTTATAAATTTATCCGAAGCCTCATCAGATTCCGAATTTTTGTGGGATTTTGGCGATGGAAAAACTAGCACAGAATTTGAGCCAGAACATTTTTATTCTCAAAACGGAACTTATACAGTAAAACTTATTGCTCAGAACTCTTTTGGAGAAAATTTTATTATAAAAGAAAATTTTATTGAAATTAATTTAAATGAAATTCCTGAGCTTCCAAGTTTTGTGATTTGCGAAAATTCTGGCAATCTTGAAATTAATCTTGATTTAGATGGAAATATTTTATGGTTTGAAAATATAAACGATACAATTCCATTTAATGAAGGAAATTCTTACACAACACCTGAACTACACGAAAACACAACATATTTTATTGAAACAATATTTGTCGGTGGCAACTTTAATGGTGGAAAATTAAATCGCGAAAGCGGAGGAAGTTATGTGTCTGACGCATCTAATAATTATTTAATTTTCGATTGTTATCAAAATTGCAATTTGCACTCTGTAAAAGTTTATGCCGATGGAAATGGGAATAGAACAATTTATTTGAAAAATTCAATGGGCGAAATTCTTGAATCAAAAGAAATATTTATTGAAAACGGAGAACAAACTGTTGTTTTAGATTTTAATTTAATACAAGGCGAAGATTTTAGATTAGGATGCGAAGCGACTGCTAATTTATACAGAGATTTTAGTGGAATGTTTTCAAATTTTAATTATCCATTCAATATTAGCAATGCAATTTCTATTAAACAAAGCAATACTGTTTGGTGGTATGATGAGAAAAAATATTATCCATATTTTTATGATTGGAATATAAGCTTGCCTGATTGTTATTCTGCAAAAACTCCATTAAATATTTATGTAAACGAAGAAATTGTTGCTGATTTTAATTTTACTATTAATAATAATATCGTTTCTTTTACAAACGCTTCAATTGCAGCAGATTCTTATATTTGGGATTTTGGTGACAACACAACAAGCACAGAAATAAATCCAACTCACACTTATCAAAGCAATGGAGAATATACAGTTACATTAACAGCTTCAAGCGGATGTGGTGAAGACACTATTTCTTATCAAGTTGTTATTGTTGCTGGAATAGAAAATCATTTTACAGATAATATAGAAATTTATCCTAACCCAAGTTCAGATTTATTAAACATTAAATCAAATCAAACGATTTCTAAAATCCAAATTTTAAGTGTTGATGGTAAAATTATTAAAACTTTTGAAAATATTAATTCAACTAAAACTTTTATAGACATTGAAAATTTGAATAATTCATATTATTTCATTAATATTTACATTGAAAATAAAATTATCAGAAAACCTTTTATAAAACTTTAAAATCTACTTATCTTGAAAAAATTTATTTTTACATTATTCGCTTTTTTATCCTGCTTATGGATTTTCGCACAAGTTTCAAGCCCAGAGCTTGACTATGCTCATAACAAACTAAATGAACGCGGAGAATTTTATTTTAAATTTAAGTGCAATGACATAGAACTTGTTAATGAATTATCTTCGAAATTATCAATAGATAATTTTAAAAACGGTTTTGTTTATGCTTATGCAAATCAAACAGAATTTGAAACTTTTTTAACTTACAATTTAAGTTTTGAGCCTGTTTATGATTATTACGAAACACCCAAAGCCTTAACAATGGCTACCACAGTTGCACAAATGGCAAATTGAGACAGGTATCCAACTCATGCGGTTTTTTCGCAAATGATGCAAAATTTCGTAACTAACTATCCTAATTTATGTGTTTTAGAAAATTTTGGAACATCAATTAATGGTTATCCTTTAGTAACTTTAATAATTTCAAATAATGTAAACACACCAAGTGACAAACCTGAGTTTTGGTGGTCGAGTACCATGCACGGTGATGAATTAACTGGCTATGTTTTATTGCTTCGTTTTGCAGATTATCTTTTATCAAATTACGGTACAGACGAGAGAGTTACCAATATGTTAAACAATATAAAAATTCACATAACTCCTTTAGCAAATCCTGATGGAACTTTTTATAATTCAAGCAATGAAACTTCGGTGTCTTATTCGAGAAGAGCTAACGCTAATAATGTTGACTTAAATAGAAATTTTCCTCGTGTAGATGGAGGAACTAGTAATCCTATTCAAAACGAAACACAATTAACAATGGATTATGCCAATAATCACAATATTGTTATGGCAGCAAATATTCACGGTGGTACTGAATGCATGAATTACCCTTGGGACTCTTGGACAAGCTCCCAAAATCCACATGCAGACCAAAACTGGTATTATTATATAAGTACTGTTTATGTTAACGAGGTTAGAGCTGTTTCGCCTTCAAGTTATTTTGATGGACCCGAATCATATAATACTACTGGAATTACTCATGGTGGAGATTGGTATGTTATTACTGGTTCTCGTCAAGATTATTTTAATTATTTTAAACATATTAAAGAACTTACTGTAGAAATTTCTGATAACAAACAACTTGATGTTGAATATTTAAATGCCTATTGGAATTACAATAAAAATGCTTTTCTTTCATTTACAGAACAAGTACTTTATGGTTTTAGAGGAATTGTTACCGATGCTTGTACTGGAAATGCATTAGATGGTGTTAAAGTTGAAATTGCTGGGCATGACACTTATAATTCATTTGTTTATTCTTTTGCTCCTATTGGAAATTATCATCGTCCAATTTACGAAGGAGATTATGAAGTAACTTTTTCTAAAACAGGATATGTAAGTAAAACTTTGCCGGTAAGTGTTCTAAACAATCAATCAACAAGATTAGATGTGCAATTAGTTCCAGTCAATGTAGCAGTTCCTGATTTTTCAACTGCTAATACAACTATTGGAATTGGTTCAGCAATTAGTTTTCAAGATTTAACATCTGGTGGTACAGTTACTTCCAGAAATTGGTATTTTGAAGGTGCTACACCAAGCACAAGTTCTGCACCAAATCCTACAAATATCACATATAATTCTAATGGAAGTTTTGATGTAACACTAGAAATTGTTAGCAATGGCTGTACTATTGAAGAACACAAGCCAGATTATATAAAAGTAATAATTCCTGGTGCTCCAACAGCTTTATTTACTGCACAAGAAACTTCTTCTTGTACTGGCGAAATACAATTTGTAAATCAAAGTGAAGGAGTTGGCAACTCTTATTTATGGGATTTTGGTGATGGTACAAGTTCAACAGAAGAAAACCCATTACATGTTTATACTCAAAATGGCGAATTTACTGTTAGTTTATTAGTTACAAACTCTGTTAGCGACGACAGTTATACCTTGCCTAACCCAATTACAATAAATCGTCCTGAAGCACCTCAAATAACCAATGCAAGCAGATGTGGAACAGGTTCTGTAAATTTATCTGCTAGTGGTTCAGGAGTTTTAAATTGGTATGATGAAGAATTTTCAGGAAATCTAATTAATACAGGAGATACTTATACAACCCCTGAATTATCAAGCACAACAACTTATTATGTTCAAGATAATATAACAGTTGAACAAAATGTTGGTCCAAACGTTGGTGGTGCATCAAGAGATATTGCTGCTATATTGTATTTTGATGTATATCAACCAATGACTTTAGTTTCTGTTGATGCAAGAGCAGGTGGTTATACTGGAGGAACAAAAACTATTAAACTTTTAGATTCAGAAAACAATGAATTATACTCAGAGTCTGTATATGTTGGAACTTCTACAACTACTTTAACATTAAATTGGGAAATACAACCTGGCAATGGCTACCAATTAACAACACAAACAAATTCAAGGTTATATAGGTTAAACACTGGTGTAAATTATCCTTATACAATAGATGGCTTAGTAAGTATTACTGGTTGCGACAAAGGTTCTAATTATTATTATTCGTGGTTTAATTGGAAAGTAAAAGGCGAAGATTGCATAAGCCCACGTGTTCCTGTTACTGCAACAATAAATCCTGTACCTTCAGTAGATTTGGGAGCAGACCAAACTCAATGTGGCGGTTCTGTAACTTTAGATGCTGGTAGCGGTTTTGATAGTTATTCATGGAATGGAAGTACTGGAACTCAAACTTTAATGGTAAATACTACAGGCAATTATAATGTTGTTGTTGGAAATGAATTTGGCTGTACTGCAAGCGATAATGTAAATGTTACAATCAATCAAGTGCCACAACTATCTTTAATTCCTGTTAATGAGTCTGCTCCAAATGCAAACGATGGAAGTGTTACTGCTGATGTTAATGGTGGTGCACTGCCTTATGTTTATAATTGGTATGGTTCTACTGGAACAGGAAGCCAAATTACAGGTTTAAGTACAGGTGAATATTGCGTAACAGTAACAGATAATAATGGCTGCTCAGTTGATGATTGTGCGACTATTGTAACACTTTCTCCTACTCCAATTGCAGATTTTACAGCAAATCAAACTTCTGCTTGTGGTAGTATTACAGTTAATTTTACAAATAATTCTCAATATGCAACATCATATCTGTGGAATTTTGGCGATGACCTAACTTCAACAGAAGAAAATCCATCACATACTTATTCAGAAGCAGGTGTATATACAGTAAGTTTAACTGCAACTAATTCCGAAGGTAGCAATACTAAAACTAAGACTGGTTATATCACTGTTTATGCTATTCCAACACTTGTATTAACAACAACCCCTGAAACTGAAGATGTTACAAATAATGGAAGTGTTATTGCTGATGTTTCAAGTGGTACACCAACTTATACTTATGACTGGGAAGGTTATGATGAAACAGGCAATCAACTTACAGGTTTAAGTGCTGACAATTATTGTGTAACAGTAACAGATAATAATGGCTGTTCGGTTGATGATTGTGCAATTGTTGGTTTTACTTATGTAGCTCCAGTTGCAAATTTTGAAGCAAATCAAACTTCTGCTTGTGGTAGTATTACAGTTCAGTTTACAAATAATTCTCAATATGCAACATCATATCTGTGGGATTTTGGTGATGACACAAGTTCTGAAGAACAAAATCCAACACATACTTATTCTACAGCAGGAAACTATACAGTAAGTTTAACCGCAACTAATTCCGAAGGTAGCGATACTGAAACTAAGACTAATTATATAAAAGTTTATGCTATTCCAACACTTGTATTAACAACAACTCCAGAAACTATTGATGTTACTAATAATGGAAGTGTTACTGCTAATGTTAATGGTGGAGCAACACCTTATAATTATAGCTGGTCTAATTCAGGAACAGGAAGTCAAATTACAGGATTAAGTGCAGGAACATATTGTGTTACAGTAACAGATAATAATGGCTGTTCAGTTGATGATTGTGCAATCGTTGAGCTTGCTGGCGTAGCTCCAGTTGCAGATTTTGAAGCAAATCAAACTTCTGCTTGTGGTAGTTTAGAAGTTAACTTTACAGATAATTCTCAATATTTTCCAACATCTTGGTTATGGAATTTTGGCGATGGAAATACAAGTTCAGAGCCAAACCCAACACATACATACTCAGAAGCTGGAAGCTATACTGTGAGTTTAACTGTAAGCAATTCTTCTGGTAATAATACTTTGACAAAGGACAACTATATTCATGTTTATTCTATACCTAACTTAGAAATAGAAATTACTAATGCTTCAGACGAGTTGGAAAATGACGGTTCTGCTAAGGTTATAGCTACTGGTGGAACAACACCATATAGCTATCAATGGTCAAATGATGAAACAAGTTCAACAATTTCAAATCTTTCACCAGATACTTATTGCGTAACTGTAACAACCCACGATAATTGTGCTGCTACTGCTTGTGGTGATGTAGAAGTTATAAATTTAGATGCTCCTGTTGCAAACTTTACAGCAAACAACACTCAAAACTGTGGAAGTTTAACTGTTAACTTTACAGATTTAAGTACAAACAATCCTCAAGAATGGCTTTGGAATTTTGGTGATGGCACAAGTTCTACAGAACAAAATCCACAACATTTTTATTCAGAAGCTGGTGAATATACTGTAAGTTTAACTTGCTCAAACGAACATGGAAACGATGTAATTGTAAAAGAAAATTATATTAAAGTTTTTGAAAAACCAAACCTGTCTTTTGAAGTTACAGATGAGTCTGGCACTGGAAATGCTGATGGGACAATTACTTTAACAATTACTGGTGGTACAGAACCTTACCAAATTAATTGGTCAAACAATTCCCATGGTTTATATCTTGAAAATTTAAGTGCTGGTCTGTACTCTGTTGCTGTTATTGATGCTAATAACTGCATGAACACTGCAACTGTTACTGTTGGTGTAAGCACTGAAATTACTGATAATATTAAAAATAATATTAGTATTTATCCAAATCCTTCAAACGGCAACTTTAAAATTGAAGCAGAAGAAAATATTATTTCTATAGAAATAACTGATGTTTCTGGAAAGGTTTGCTTACAACAAAATGTAAATTCTAAGTATTTTGAAGTTTCAGAAAACTTTAGTTCAGGAGTTTATCTTGTGAAAATCAGCACTTTAAATGAAATTAATTTGCAAAAATTAGTAATAAAATAAACTTTAATAAACTTTCTTCCTATTTTTCTGTTTATAAGATAATAGATAAATTTTAAATTGAATACTAACAATTAAAACTAATTATTATGGAAGATATGATTATTTGTCATTGCATGGAAGTTTACAAAAGCGAAATCGTTAAAGCAATAAAAGAAAAAGGTTTAAAAACTGTTGAAGAAGTTGGCGAAGAAACTAATGCTGGAACAGGTTGCGGTGGTTGCCAAGATGATATTCAAGCTATACTTGACGAAATAAATTTGAGTTAAAAGTTAAAAGTTGAAAGTTAAAAGTTGAAAGAGTTTTTAGTGTTGAGTGTTAAGTTTTTAGTGTTTAGTCTATTGTTCAAACGAATTTAACTCTAAAAACTTTTTGAACTTTTAACTAAATTGGCTGTCGCTTACGGTTAATCACATGTTGTCCTACGGACAAAGCAGTTTTTTTTTAGTGGCGGACAACTTTCGCAGACTTAGAAACTTATCATACACATTATCAGTCAATTACAATTTTTTGCTGTCAAACTTATGATGATTTTGGACAACATTTTTTATTCGTGCTTTTCTAAATGCTTTATTAATAATGATTTAACATAGTCAGGCAATGTAATTTTTCCCTTTTCTGCTTCTTTTTTTAGTGCTTCAAAAAATTTCACTTCATTTCCTTGCCATGTCAAGTCTAATCGACGAATTTTATCTAAACTTATGTGGTCATAATTTTCAGGTCTGCCCCAATAACACTTTAAACAGATTTCAATATCTTTTGAGTTATTCCAATTTTCACAATGTTCACAAGACCAAGACTTTGCCCTATTACAAGAAGCACAAAGAAGCATATAATCATTGACGTTTTGCTGAAAATTTTTATCATCACCACTTATTTCATAAGGCACTCTATGGTCAACTTGCAAATATCTTTCTTCAAATCTTCCATTACAGATATAGCAGTGTCCATTATTTGCATTATACAATGATTTTTTGAATTCTTTTGAAAATTTTTGTCGCCCACCAACACGACTTGGCTGTATTTTTGAAAGATCTCCAAATCTATATGCAGCTATTGTTTTGCCATCAGCAGATTTTGTTTTAAACGTTTCAATTGGAATACCTGCTTCTCTCACATCTCTTACAGCGCGAGGAGGATGACTATATCCATAATTTTTTTCTAAATCTTCAGTTGTTATAAAACCGTGTTTTATAATATGGTCAATAACAATTTTAGCTCTTTTATTAGTTATTTTTTCGGCAATTTTTAAAAATTCTTTCGGATAATTTTTCATACAAAGTCAAACAATGAAGGCTGTTTAATTGAAACTGATTTTATCTGTTTATTTATATGCGAAATTGAAGCTAAATTGTCGGATATATAAATAGCTTCATAAGTTCTTTCATTTCTACTGTGCAATGTTGCAATTGAAGAACGACCTGCATCTATTTCAATTTTATGTAAATTCAATTCTTTTGGGAGTTCTTCTCCGTATGTTTTATTACCAGTACGACCATCATAACTTAAAATAAATGGAATATTTCGTTTATTTAATTTGTAAAGTGAAATTATAAATTTCTCATGATTTAGGTCTTCCATATATCTAAATCCGCCATTTTTTGCTGTCCCTTGGTAAGGAGGATCCATATATACCAAATCTTTTTCTGTTGCCATTTCCAAAATTTCCTCGTAATCAACAGAATAGAAAGTTACCTTATCTTTTAATAGATTTGAAACATTTAAAATGTCATTTTTCATATTTTCTGGTAAACGCCCTTTCCTCCTTTTATCAGGACTTTGATTAAAATTACCTTCCGCATTATATCTTACTGCAGCTTTAACGCATTTTGCCAATAAAAACAAAAGGTATTTTGGCTCTTTGGTTTGATTAAAATTGTCCCGTATCTGATAATAAAATTCCTCTTCATTACCAAGTTGAGCATGCCAGATTTTATGATAATCTCTAATAATTTTCTGAGGCTCATTTACAATTTCGTCCCAAAGGTTTATTAAAGGTTCATTTATGTCGTTTACAATAAACTTATGTGTTTTGGAATAATATGCAGATGCAATAGTAATTGCAGCCGATCCAGCAAAAGGTTCAATTAATCTATCAATCTTTTGAGGAAAAAATCTCAAAATATCGGTAGCAAGGTTTCTTTTACTTCCCTGATATGGTATCGGATGTGGAATCTTCATTTAATCCTTTTTTTTACAAAAATAATCTTTTTTGTCCAACAAATCCAATTAATGTAAATAGTTTTTCAACATTAGATTTAATATATCCTGTTTTCAGACTTGCAACAAAAAACAATCAGTTAAAAGTTAAAAGTTAAAAGAGTTTTTAGTGTTGAGTGTTAAGTTTTTAGTGTTTAGTCAATCGCTCAAGCGAATTTAATTTTAAAAACTTTTTTAACTTTTAACCAAATTGACTGTCGCTTACGGTTAATCACATGTTGTCCTACGGACAAATAAGTTCTATCACTTGCTCGGATTTGCAACCGAGACCCGCAGAGCGAGCTCGGCATAGCTAAATCCGATTTAGTGATATAGGATCAAAAACAGCTTACAAATTTTTAATATCAATGGCTAATATTTACTGACACTCCGCCGTAAAAAATTCTACCAAATACAGGAGCGTACATAAATGCGGCATCGTCAAGATGTCTTTCGTCTTGAACATAATCTAAAATATTATTTACGCCTGCATACAGCTTAAACATTTTTATTTTCTTAGACAGCCTTGCATTAAATATCATGTTAGGTTTAGTCTTCTTGATTTTTGACAATGTTTCGTCCTCGCTGTAGTAATCGATATACATATTTCCTTGGAAATTACCTGTTGCAGAGAATGTCCATGTTTTTGGGCTATATTCAATTTTAACATTACCTGTTGTTGAAGGAAACCTTGAAATATACTTACTTTGTTCTTCATATTCTGTTCCAACCCAATCTTCTCTAACATTTTTGTATTCACCTTGATTATAAGTTAAATCAACTCCCATATCAAGATTTTTTGCCAAATTAGCCATTACGGATAATTCAACGCCTTGTACAAAAGCATCATCAATATTTTTCCATTGATAGTCGTAGCCAAGTGCTGCAATATTATCATCGGCATCGGTAAAACCAATTTTGTTTTTCAAATCAGTTCTAAAGACGTTTGTGCTAACTCTAACTTTTTTACCATAATAATCTGCTGAAACATTATAGCTCATAGATTTTTCAGGGCTTAAGTCTGATGATTTCCAAACTCGTGGCGATCCACTGCAAAGATGTAAATCCTCTGAAAATCCGTAAGGAGCGCGAAATCCTGTACCTGCGTTTGCTCGCAAAGTAAATTTATCAGATATTTTGTATTTCAATGCCAATCTTGGATTTACAGCAGTCTCATTAAAACTTGTTTTTGGAAAATTTGTAGTTTCAAACACTTGTTGGTCTGAAGTGTATTCTTCGCCTGAGTTATGATAATCAAATCTAACACCAGGAACAACCATTATTTTCTCGCTTATTGTCCATTCATCTTGAAGAAACAAACCTAATTCTTTTGCCGATTTGTTAGCTATTGAACGATACGATTTACCAAGAAAACTACTTTCTTCATCAACAACAACGTACATTCCCGACTCTTCGAGGACATCAAGAAATCCTTGTACCCCAGTAATTAAACTATGATTTTTTAGTTTTGTGTCAAAAGTTAAAGTTGAGGTTAAAGAATTTTCATTTGCAAGATAAGGTCTCATATCTCTTAAATCAGGAACTGTATCTCCGTGTGTAGCCATATAATCGCCTAAATAAGAGTCGTTTGTAGCATTTCTGTTATGATGTGTATATGCAAGACTAAAATTAATTCTTGACTTAGTTTTAATTTTTTTCTCATAATTAAGAGATGCCTCATACCTGTCAGTAGTAATGTTCTCTGTTCCGTCTGTTAGTGGATTACGAAAATAATCATCAGTCATAGTTCCTCCTTCACGTTTTTCGAAAACTGATTTTCCACGAATAATAAGTTTATCATTTTTCATAAATGCATCATTCACATAAAAAGCAAAACCTGCATTTGTAAGATTTGTCATTACTCTGTCCGAAATACCGTCTTTATTCCTTACTTCTTCTGTTGTAAGCCCGGGTCCTGTTTCATCAATTGCACCTTCGGAATATCGTTGGGCAAAAATATTCAAACCCATATTTCCTTTTTCGTTACGCAATGATGAATTTAATTCAAGTTTATTGGTTTGATGACTACCAAATTGAACATCAACAGAAGTTGAGGGATTAAAACCAGGTTCTTTTGTAACAATATTGATTGCACCTGCAACAGCACCACTACCATACAAGGCTGAGCCAGCACCTTTCACGACTTCAATCTTGTCAACATCAACGGTGCTTAATTGCTGTAAACCATAAACACCCGCTAAGCCCGAATACATTGGCTGACCATTTATAAGTACCTGCGTATGCTCAGCACCTAAGCCCTGCATACGAACCATAGTAAAATTGCAATATTGACATTGATTTTCGACCCTCACACCCGGAGTGCCATCTAAAGCTTGATAAATATTGCAAGCATTTTTATTTTCAATAGCTTTTGACGAAATAATTTCAGTTCTCACAGGCACATCTTTCAAATGGTGTTCAGTTCTCGTAGCTGTAACAACAGCCTGTTCAAGCATTAAAATATCTTCTTCTAATTCAAAAAAGACTTGTGTTGACTTTCCTTTTTCCATTACAACCTCAACTTCTTGCGATTTATAACCAACCGCCTGTGCTACAACTATAATCTTACCAAGAGGCAAATTTGAAAGTTTATAATGCCCCGAACCGTCGGCAGATGTGCCAATAGTCGTTCCTTTCACTAATATAGTCGCATAAGGTATATGTTCTTGAGTTTTAGTTGATATTACATGACCAAATAACATAGCATCTGTTTTATTTTGAGAAAAAGCAGATAAAAAACTCATCAAAAATATTATTGTAATTAACAAAAAACTTCTCATAAAAATTAATTTTATATTAAAACCCCTACTGAATTTCAGTTTAACACCACAAAATCCTCTATTCAATTATAAAATAGGTGGGGCTCGTAAGTTTTTTGTATCAAGTAAAAATAAATGATAATAAGTAGGTGTAAAAAACCTAAGTTTTATTTTTTTAGAAAATAATTTATTTACAAAACCTATTGCAAATACGAAAGCACAAGCAAGAAAAGCATGATTTAAAATTTGAATAGTTAAAATTTCTTTCTCGCTATGTTCGTGAGTTTTAGTTGTTTTACTTTCTGTACCTAATAAATTAAAAAAGTGAGAGTGAGTAAATTTAACTCCATTAATTTCGTGACTATGGGTAAATAAAGAGTTTCCTACAATATACAACCCAAAAAAACTTAGTAAAAATATTTTTATAGCGTTATGTCTTAAATATTTCACTTTTAAAATTTTTTGGCAAAAGTAATCTTATTTAAAATAATTCCAAATAATAGTTAAGTGTTTTTTAGCAGATTTTTTGTTTTCAGAAATAGAATTTTCTATAAAATAATTTTGCACATATCAAAAGAAGTAGTATTTTTGCACCCTTAATTTATTAACAAAAATAAAAAGTGATGAAGAATTATTTAGATTCAGACAAGAAGAAAGAATTTGTCGAAAAACACGGAAAGTCTAATAAAGACACTGGTTCTCCAGAAGTTCAGATTGCTTTATTTTCCTACCGTATCAGTCACTTAACCGAGCACTTAAAAATTCACAAAAAAGATTTTAGTACTCAACGTGCCTTGATATCATTGGTTGGAAAACGTAGAGCCTTGCTTGATTATTTAAAAGACAAGGATATCGAAAGATATAGAGCAATAGTAAAAGAATTAGGTTTACGTCGTTAAACCGCTAAGAAAGCAAAACACTAAGTTTTGCTTTTTTTGTTTAAAAAATAAATTTGAATTGAAATATATGTATAATGAAATTAAACAAGTCGTTAAATTAGACGACGGTCGAGAAATCGAAATTTCCACCGGTAAACTAGCGAAGCAAGCAAGTGGTTCGGTAGTGGTGAAGATGGGTAAAACCATGCTCTTAGCAACTGTTGTTGTTGCTGATGATGCGAAAGAAGATGTTGATTTTATGCCTCTTTCTGTTGAGTACAAGGAAAAATATGCCGCTGTTGGTCGTTTTCCTGGTGGTTTCAACAAAAGAGAAGGGCGAGCTTCTGACTACGAAATTCTTGTATCAAGATTAGTTGACAGAGCTTTGCGTCCACTTTTCCCTGATGATTTTCATGCCGAAGTTTTTGTAAATGTAATGCTTATTTCGGCTGATAAAAACGACCTACCTGATGCATTAGCAGGTTTAGCTGCATCGGCTGCTATGTCGGTAACAGACATTCCATTTAATGGTCCTATTTCTGAAGTAAGAGTTTCAAGAATTGATGGCGATTTTGTAATCAACCCAACTGCGGAAGATAACAAACGTGCTGATATTGACTTGATTGTTGCTGCAACTATCGACAATATTATGATGGTTGAAGGCGAAATGAACGAAGTTTCTGAAAAAGAAATGTTGGAAGCTATAAAATTTGCTCACGAAGCTATTAAAGTTCAGTGCCAAGCACAAATTGAGCTTCGCAAAGCTTGTGGAATAGAAGGCTTTGCTGAATATTGTCATGAAAACAATGATGAAGATTTAAGAAAAAAAGTTTGGGACGAAACTTATGACAAAGCTTATGCTGCTGCGATGACTCAAACTGCTGACAAACACGAGCGTTTAAGATTATTTTCTGAAGTAAAAGAAAATTTCTGTGCTCAATATGATGAAGAAAGTTTAGAAGAAATTCAAACACTTATCGACCGCTATTACCATGATGTTGAGAAAGAAGCTGTTCGCCAAATGGTACTTAACGAAAAAGTAAGACTTGATGGTCGTAAAACCAATGAAATTCGTCCTATTTGGTGCGAAGTTGATTATTTGCCTGCGGCTCATGGTTCTGCTATTTTTACTCGTGGCGAAACTCAATCTCTAACTACAGTTACTTTAGGTAATAAAATGGACGAGCAACAAATTGATGGTGCCATGATAGCAGGATACGAAGCTTTTATATTACATTATAATTTTCCTCCATTTTCTACCGGTGAAGCCAAACCTTACCGAGGTGTTGGTCGTAGAGAAGTTGGTCATGGTAACCTTGCTCACAGAGCTTTGGCAAAAGTTGTTCCTGAAAAAGGCGAAAAATTCCCTTATACAGTACGCGTAGTTTCTGATATTTTAGAATCAAATGGATCTTCATCAATGGCTACTGTTTGTGCTGGTTGTCTTGCTCTTATGGATGCTGGTGTTCCAATTTCTAAACCTGTAAGCGGAATTGCAATGGGATTAATTGCTGATCCAAAAACTGGCAAATTTGCTATTTTAAGTGATATTCTTGGCGACGAAGACCATCTTGGCGATATGGACTTTAAAGTTTGCGGAACTCCTGAAGGAATTACTGCTACTCAAATGGATATTAAAGTTGATGGACTATCTTATGAAGTTTTAGAACAAGCTTTAGAACAAGCAAGACAAGGCAGAGAACACATTTTAAACGAAATGTCTAAGACCTTGGCACAACCTCGTCCTGAATATAAGGAACATGCTCCAAGAATTGAAACTCTTGTAATTCCTAAAGATATGATTGGTGCTGTTATAGGTCCTGGTGGAAAAATTATTCAAGAAATTCAAGCCTTATCAAATACTGTAATTGGAATTGAAGAAAAAGACGACAAAGGTTATGTTGAAATTTCTGCTAATAACCAAACAGACATGAACTTAGCTTTGAGTAAAGTAAAAGCTATAGTTGCTGTGCCAGAATTAAACGAAGTTTATAAAGGCGTAGTAAAAGGAATTACTACTTTTGGAGCTTTTGTCGAAATTTTACCAAATCATCAAGGTTTATTACATATTTCCGAAATTGATTGGAAACGAATTAAATCTGTTGAAGAAGTACTAAAAGAAGGACAAGAAATTGAGGTAAAATTAATTGAAATTGACCAAAAAACTGGAAAATTCAAATTAAGTCGTAAGGCTTTGTTGCCTCGTCCTCCAAAGGAAGAAAGACCTGAGCAAAAGCCTGAAAAATAAATTTTATCCGTTAAAAGTCGAATTTTGAATAAATTATGCAGTATAGTGTAGAGACGGTGCATGCGCCGTCTCTTATCTATACAAATTTTAATTTATTCTACCACCCTAATTCAGTTAAAAGTTTATCAAGTTTAAAGTTTACTAAGAAATGCCAAACCCGCAGATCACTTTACCTTCGGTGAGCTCGTAAACTCGGTTCAACTTTTAACTCCATATTCCATATTTAATCATTATTTTTTCACAAAATTTCCAATTTTTTAGTTTTTTTGTCGTTATAAACATCTATACTTATTTTTGTAAAAAAAAATTGTGAAAAAGTATGCCCTCATAATATTATTTTTGTGCATAAATTTATTTATGTTTTCACAATCATTAATCAATTTACGAAATAAAGAAATTTCGTTAGACCAAGACACTATTAAGTTAGACAGCCTTAGTATAGTTTCACAAAGTTTAAATTTAACAGATTGCGATGGCAATAAAATTCCTTCAGATTCTTTTGATTTTGATTTTAAAAATTCTTCCATAATTTTCAAACAAAAACCTAATTGCGATAAAATCAATATTTCATACAAAACTTTTCCTGTTAACTATTTTGAGCCAAAAACAATTTTTAAAAAAGAAGATTTTCTGATTAGTGCAAAAGATGACGGCTTTAATAACTATGATTATGTTTTTAGTTTTGAAGATTTTAAATCAGCAAATCAAAAGTATAATTTGTCACGCAAAGGCAGTATTAGTCGTGGTGTTGGGTTTGGAAACAATCAAGATGTTATTGTAAATTCTGCCATGAACTTGCAATTAGACGGACAAATTAGCGATAATTTATTTATTCAAGCAGCAATTAGCGATAATAATATTCCTATTCAACCTGATGGTAACACTCAGCAACTTCAAGAGTTTGATAAAATTTTTATAAAAATTTTCAATGATAAATTTTCACTAACTGCTGGTGATTTTGAGTTGAGCAGACCAAAAGGTTATTTTTTAAATTATAATAAAAAAGCACAAGGGGCAAAAATTAATTTCAATACTGATATAGAAACAAAATCTGGAAAAAAAATAAGTTTTAACAATCAAATTAGTGGTGCTGCAAGCAAAGGAAAATTTAATCGTCAAGAAATTATTGGAATAGAAGGCAATCAAGGACCTTATAAACTTGTTGGTGCAAACAACGAACAATATATTGTTGTATTGGCTGGCACAGAGCGAATTTACATTGATGGCAAGCTTTTAAATCGTGGATTTGAAAATGATTATACTATAGATTATAATCTTGGAGAAATTACTTTTACAACAAAACAGCCTATCAACAAAGACAAAAGAATTATTGCAGAGTTTGAATATTCAGATAGAAATTATTCAAGATTTTTGATAACAGGTTCAACAGAAATCACTTACGAAAAATCAAAATTTTGGTTAAATTTTTACGACGAAAGCGATAATAAAAACCAACCTTTCGACCAAAATATTACACAGCAAGATAGATTTCTGCTTTCACAAATTGGCGATAATCTTGATATGGCTTTAATTCCAGGATTTGATTCTTTGGAATTTGTTCCTTCTGAAGTTCGCTAC
>Ga0209719_1000882_pt1 | contig 41243 bp, 39 predicted proteins | sample AD_JPNAS2_MetaG_FD_184421 | JGI IMG/M metagenome (GOLD analysis project Ga0209719, IMG submission 184421) | Active sludge microbial communities of municipal wastewater-treating anaerobic digesters from Japan - AD_JPNAS2_MetaG (SPAdes) (version 2) | ecosystem: Engineered > Bioreactor > Anaerobic...
CTTCGGGGGGCCTTCGAGAGTGGGCCGCTGGCTGAACGACGCGTCCACCAGACCCTTGGTGAGGGCCTTGTGGATCTCCGCCCGGGTGCCGGCAGGGTTGGCGGCCAGGGCCTTGAGGAAGAAGTAGGTGAAGGCTCCGCTGGAACGCCCGTCGAAGGTCGCGTCGGCCGAAGTCTGGTCTGAGCGGCACCCGGCGTAGAGCACCGGCCGGCCGCCGGCCGGGATGGCCTTGACCAACTCGGTCGTCGTGCTCTTGGTGGCCGCAGCCTCGATCACCCGCAGCCCCTTGAGGGTCGGCGGCGGGACGAAGCGCGGGCGGCGACCGGCGAGCAGGTCCTCAGCACGCAGGCCGTCGCCGGAGTGGCAGGTGTCGAGATAGGCCTCCATGACCACGCCCTTGGGGAGCTTGCCGAAGAGCACCCGCAACTCGTCGTCGATGATGACGGTGTCGGGGTCCCACTGGTCACCCTTCTGCGCCATGTCGTAGCAGGCGAACGCCTCGTCCGCGCCGTCGGTCTCGGGCCGACCGTCGTCGCCGTCCGTGTCGGGGACCTGGGTCCCGTGGCTGCTGAAGCTGAAGACGATGTGGTCGCCCTCCTTGGCCGTCTCGACGAGCTTGGTCAACGCGGCCATCACGTTGGCCTTGGTGGCCTGATCATCGGTGAGCACCGTGACCGATCGCGGCGCAAAACCGCGCTTGCGCAACATCGCCGCCATGTCGTTGGCGTCGTTGACGCAGCCGTTGAGCCAGCTGGCCATCGGCAGGTTGGAGAACTGGTTGATGCCGACGCAGAGCGCACGGTTGGTCATGGTTGGGACCTCTTTCTCTGGCTGGACGGGAGGAGTGGGGTGGGAGAGACAGGACGGGTGGTGCGGGTGGTTGACGCTCACTGCGTGACGAGTCGGGCGTCCGGGCGGGCGTAGATGACGTAGGAGAGCCAGGTGGCGTCCCCAGCCGCGCGGGCCTTCTCGCGGGCTGCGGCCGCTGACTCAGCCACCGTGTCGCCCGCGAGCAGTCGGTCATAGAACGACGTGACGAAGTCGTGAGCGGGAGTGTCGTGGATGGACCAGAGAGCCGCGACGTAGGCCGCCGCCCCGGTGGACAGGAAGGCCTTGGCGAAACCCCCCGAACCCGTGAGTTGGTCACCGCCACGGCCCAATTGGCACGCGTTGAGCACCACGAGGGGTCCCGATCCGTCGTCGCGACGCAGCCGGGCGTTCTGTTCGACCGCCCGCGCCGTGAGGTAGCGCAGCTTGACCGCGCCCCCGCCTTCGAGCACCTGGGTGAGGAGGAGTTTGGCCGAGCCGATGTCCTTGGGGTCGGCGACCCCGTGGCCGGAGAAGTGCAGCAGGTCGAAGTCGCCGCCACGCAACAGGGTCCGCAGCGCCGCTTCCGTGCCGGGCAGCGAGGACGCGCCGAGGCGTTGCTCGAGGAAGTCGGCCTCCTTCCGGACACCGGCGCCCGGTGCAGCCGGACCCGCCCTGTCCGGGCACAGGACACGGACCCGCCCGGGCCGAGCCCGGAGGGTCGCCTGCGGGTAGCCGTCGAAGGGCCAGCGCAGCATGCCCAGTTGACCGAGGAACGCCGGAGCCTTCTGGCGAGTGCCGTTGGCCGGTTTGAGATGGATCAACTCCCACGGGACATCGGGCTCGTCCGCCCGCAGGACCATGGGGGCCAGTTTGGACCGGTTGGCCCACAGCAGCGCGCGCAGGTCCTCGGGGAACAACGTGCCGAACAAGTCGGCTCCGATGTCCTGCAGCGTCTCCAGGTATGCCGCCCCCGCACCGTGGTCGTCCCACGCCCGTTTGACGTCGGCGAGAGTGGCCGCGATGTAGTCGCTCCGGGCGCGCAGCGGCAGGGACTCGAACCGCTCGCTGATCCCGAGTCGGGGGCAGCTGACGACGTAGAGGAACTTCGTGTCCGCTCCGAACCGGGCTTCCTGGACCTGGATGGTGAAGTAGTCCTCGAAGTCGGGCTGGTCCGCGCTGGCCGGCAGCGGCGTCGAAGCCGACGCGAGCGCCTCGGGTTGGAGCGGGCCGGGAGCGGCGAAAACCGCCGCCGCGACCGGCGCGACCGGCGCGCCAGCCGTTGCCGTGAGGGCCAGAGACTTGAGCCATTTGACGCCGTCCTGGACGACCACGGTCACGGTGACCGGGCCAGCCGCTTGGGCTTCGACGAAGAACTCCAACTCGGAGGTGCCACCTCCTGGGGGGAGTTGGAAGCTATCCGTCGCGAATTCACCGAGTTGGTCGGGGGCCAGGCCGACGCGGGCGTTGGCCGAGGCGGCGACGTTGACCGCCAGCGGGCGGTCGGCGGGAGCGACGAAACCCCCAACTGCGCCGACCTCACCAGCAGCGACGTGGAGTTCCTTGCGGGACAACGCCACTCGAAGGGGGGTCGGCACTCCGACCGAGGGCTTGGCCGTCATCGACGCGAGGAGGGTGGCTTCCGCGACGTTGGGAGCGGCCGGGGGCGCCCCAGGGTCAGCAGGCACGTCAACGCCACGCACCGGCGGTGGAGGCGCCGCCGGTGGTGGCGGCTCGCCGAAGTCGATGCCCCGAACCACCTCTGGCGGTTCGGCTGCCTCCTCGGGCGGTTCAGCTGCCGCCTCAGGTGGCTCGGCCATCGCTGCCTCCACTCGCCACAACAGCCAGTCGGTCATCCGCCGGACGAAGTCGGGCTGCAGGAAGTAGTTGCCGTGGTAGACCACGTCGTTCGACTCGAAGTCGTAGGTGTCCGCGACGAACCCGCCGCCGACGGCTGCGTCGATCGACCCCATCGACTCGCAGTCGACGACCAGGTCGTTGTCGCCCCGGAACACCTGATCCACCAGCCCCTCGGCGAGCCGGACGGCCAACTCCTTGGGGAATTCCGGCGGTCGATGGCTGTCGTCACCGACGGTGACGTGGAAGTTGCTCTTGGCGACGAACCACGGCGTTCCCGGGGTCGGTTGCCCGGGCTGGGTCTGGTTGATCCCAGTGACGAACGGCCCTCCGGGGCGCATCGCCGCCAACCCCGGCACTCCGTCCTCCTCCACGGCATACGCCCCGAGGTATTTGACCAGCGCGCCGAGACCTTTGACGACTCCGGCGACCACCGCTGCGACGGGCGCGCCACCCGGCATGGCCGCGAGCACACCCGCACCCACCATGGTGAGGTTCGTTGCGATATCGATGAGGTCGTACCACCGGTCGGTGTCGGCCAGGTGAGTGCCATTGTTCGTCGCGGCGACGAAGACCGCCTTCTCGACCCGCCCGTTCCAGCCCGAGCCGGGCAGGACGTACTCCGCGAAACTGCGCGTCGTCAGCCCGCCGCGGCTGTGAGTGATGACGTCGAAGCTGACCCCGTTGGTCACCGACGACACCCGGGTGAGCAGGTCCGTCGCGTTGACCATCGGGTCGACCGACAGGGTGGGGTGATCGAAGCCGATCACCGCGTCGTATTGCCTAAGCGCCGACTCAAGGAATCGAGCACCGTTGTCCGACACCGCCATTGACCCGAACGCGCTGAGCGTCGAGGAGAAGGTGCCGTGGATGAACAGCAGGATCCGCACCGGCCGATCGGTCGGCAGACCCAGCTGATCCAGACGCTCGACGCGCTGCCAGGTGGCGGGATCCGGTGCAGTGATGTGGACGATCCCCGGCTCGACGTGTCGCTCCAGGAAGCCGACGGCCGCACCGACCAGCAACGGCGCGGCGAACTTCATGACGACGACCCGGACCGCACCGGCGAGGAGGTCGCCGAACAGACCACGGGTTCGTGGTCCGTCGTCGAGCCCGCGCTCGACGCGTCGGTTGGCGTATGCCGCGTCGCTCACGGCCAGATCGATGTCGAAACGGACCGCCCGCTTCTCCCCCGGCAGCCCGCGCCGGCGAGCCTTGTCGCCCGTCGGCAGATGCCACGAATAGCACCCGTCCTTCTCGACCAGGACGACGGCGTCCTGCTCGCCCTCGACGTCGAGCTCCATGGTGAGTTTGCCGGGGTCACGCGGCAGCGGGTCCCGATCGCGCCGCACCTCAGGGGTCAGCGTGAACTCGTCGACCTTCTCGAAATCGTTGTCCCGCAACGCTTCCAGGAGGATCGCGTGGGTGTCGACGGCGCCGAGGTCACGGTCCTTCCTGGGCACCGGAACTCCGACGGTGTGGGTGCTCGGATAGCTCACGCGAAGTCCGCCGCGGCCAAGGCTCTTGTCAGGCACGCCAGTTCCTTTGTGTCGAGGGAGAGATCGACAGGACCCACCTTCTCGCGTGAGAGGAGTGCTTGACCAGGGATCTGGATACATCCGGTCCCGCGGAAGTTCGGCGCACACCGCACCTGACTCCTGCGCTCACCCCCGGCGGATAATCCGTTGCCCACCACGGGGGTATGCCGCGAGGCTGGGAGTCAGCTACCCGGCATACGGAGTCATCACGTGTCACATTCGCCATCGTCAGATGAGCCAGCGGAGTTCGCCGTCGACTCGCACCCCGACGCGCCCCCCGACGGTGACCGCTGGTCAACGTGGGACGGAGCTACCCACGGGCCTGGCCCCCGACCCTCGTGGGTCGTCACCGACCTGGGTGCCGTCGACGCCGACCTCGGTGTGCTCAAGACCGGCAAGGAGGCCGACGTCCACGTCGTTCGGCGCTGGGTGCCTGGCGACCCAACCCACGACGTCTTCCTTGCGGCCAAGCGCTTCCGCAACAGCAAGCATCGGATGTTCCATCGCGACGCCGGCTATCTGGAGGGTCGGCGCGTGCGTCGCTCCCGGGAGAACCGGGCGATGGCCCGGCGCACCGACTTTGGCAAGGAGATGATCTCGGGGCGGTGGGCCTTCGCAGAGTTCGAGACGCTCGGCGCGTTGTGGACCGCGGGCCTCCCCGTCCCTTACCCCGTTCAGTTCGACGGCACCGAGATCCTCATGGAGTTCATCGGAGCCGACGGCCTGGCGGCGCCGCGGCTGGCCGACAGCCGGCCGCCGGAGACGGCCCTCGCCGGGCTGTTCGACCAGGTCCGCGAGGCGATGCTGAGCCTGGCGGAGATGGGGTGGGCGCATGGCGACCTCTCCCCCTACAACGTCCTGCTCGACGTCGACCGGATCGTCCTCATCGACTGGCCGCAGATCGTCGACGTCATCGGCAACCCGCACGGCTTCGAATTCCTCGAGCGCGATGCCCGCACCATGGCCGCGTGGTTCACCCGGCGCGGGTATGCCGTCGACCCCGACGAGTTCTTCGCTCAGCTCTTGGGGGCAGCCACCTCCCGCTGGTGAGCGGTCAGCCGGGGGCGTCAGTTGGGCGCTCTTGGGATCCGGGAGTCTCTCCAGGTGCGTCCTCGGCGTCTTTCGGTGCCACAGGCTCCTGGGCCTCGCGGCGCGCGCGCTCGGCTTCCCACTCCTCGAGGAGGCGTTCCTTCTCCGGGTTGCCGTGATCGAGCCTGCGCATGAAGTTCGGGTCGTCCTCCGGAGCCAGCGGCCGCCTGGGGGCGCTGCTGTCAGGACCGCCACCCAGCCCGCGGATCGCCGTCCCGAAAGCCCCGTGGTCGCCCGTCCCATCCCGTCGAGGACGCCCGGCCAGGAGCCAGCCGACTCCGCCGATGATGGGCAGAATGATGATGAGCAGGATCCATCCGAGCTTGGGCAGCGTCCGAACTCGGGATCGTTCGGTCTGGATGCAGTCGACGAGGCAGTAGACGAGCAGCGCAAGCTCGACGACGGCGGGCAGGAACCTGAGCAAACGCACCTCCCGAAAGGGCTCGTTGGTTCTGCCAGAGTAACCCGAGACTCACCACCTGTGTGACCCACCTGCGCCAGACGGGGCGGCATACCCACCGGGGCATGGGGGTGACGCGCAGGGGGCGCTGCGCGTGGGGGTGCGCGCCGTCGGTGCGACCGCCTCCCGAGCCGTCCTCGGCGCCATTGAAAGGTCGACGATCCTTCGTCAGGTCGAGCAAAGATCGTCGAGCACCGCGAACCTCGACGATCTTTCGGGGCGTCGATATGACCGACGGGCACAGCGCGGGGCGCGGCAGTCGATAGGACCCACGTGGCCAGGGGGCGGCATACCCTCGGAGCATGGAGTTGACCCGCAGGGGGGCGCTGCGCGTGGGGGTGCGCGCCGTCGGCGCGCTCGTCCTCGCCGGATGCACTGCCGCGCCGACGCCTTCATCGGGGACGCTCGGCTCCGAGGGCGCCCTCACCTCCACCCACTGGCCGGGCGCGAGCCCCCGATGGCGACTCGTGCGGCCCGATCCGGCCGTCGTCCCGAGCCCGCGGCTGGTCGTCGCGCTCCACGGGAAGGGCGGTTCTGTCGGGGACGCCTCGTTCCTCGGGTTGTTCGACCAGGTCTCCCGCCTCGGGGTGGCGGTGGCTGCCGTCGACTGCGGCGGGACCTACTTTCACGCCCGCCGGGACGGCTCCGACGTGGGGGCCATGGTCATCGATGACCTCCTGCCCGTCCTGCGGACCCAGGGTGTCTCACCCGCTCCGGTGGGCTTGTTGGGCTGGTCGATGGGCGGCTACGGCGCCCTCTGGCTCGCCGCGCGCTATGGACGTGACGTGATCGGCGCTGTGGGCTGCATGAGCTCGGCGTTGTGGACCTCCCCCGGAGCGAGCGCGCCGGGGGCCTTCGACGACCGGGCGGACTTCGTCGCCCACGACGTCTTCGCCCGCACTAAAGCATTTGCCGGTATGCCGTTGCGCCTGGACTGCGGCACCTCCGACCCGTTCATCGCGGCCAACCGCGCCTTCGCCAAGCTGGTCCCTGACGCGGTCGTCACCTTCGATGCAGGCGGTCACAACGACACCTATTGGCGAGCACACGGCATACGCCAGCTCGAGTGGTTCGCCCAAAACCTCCCGGCGGTCTCCCCCACCTGAGGAAACATGACCGTGCGAGCGCTATCTCCGGATCCGAACCTGGCCGTGCGCCGGAAACATGACCATGCGAGCGCTATCTCCGGGCCCAAACCCGGGGTGGGCGCCGGAAACATGACCATGCGAGCGCTATCTCCAGGCCCAAACCCGGGGTGGGCAGCCGAAAGATGACCGTGCGAGCGCTATCTCGGTGGGGCGCGGGGGCAGGTCGGCACCTGGGGGCAGGCCGACGGCACTCCAGGTGGAGGTGCGGAGACCGGGGACGTCCCTAGCGTCGAGGTCATGCCACTTCCCCCCACCCACCCGTCCCGTCGGCACCGAGACATGAGCGCGGCCGTCAGCGTTTCCCTCCGTCCCGCCGCTCCCACCGCGGGCGCCGTCCTCGACATTGACCTGTCGGCGGTCGGCGCCAACACCCGGCGCTTCGCGGCGCTGACGCCAGCGCTGCTCGCCGTCGTCAAGGCCGACGGCTACGGGCTGGGTGCCACGCAGATCGCGCGAACCGCGCTGTCCCACGGGGCAATCGGCCTCGGCGTGACCTCGCTGGCCGAGGCACTCGCGCTGCGCGCGGACGGCCTCACCGCACCGATCCTCAGTTGGCTCAACCCCGTGGACGGGGACTTCGCCGCCGGCCTCGCCGCCGGGGTGCACCTCGCCGTCGGCTCGATCGAGCACCTCGACGCGGTATGCCGTGCCGCTCGCCGCACCGGTCGGGCCGCGTCCGTCCACCTGGCCGTCGACTGCGGCATGGCCCGCGACGGGTCGCCGCCGCTGGCCTGGCCCGCCCTCTGCGCCCGGGCCGGCCAGGCCCAGCAGTCCGGCCTGGTCGACGTCGTCGGAGTCATGGGTCAGTTGTCGCACGCCGGGCGGCCCCGGCACGCAGCCTCCCAACGCGGCCGGGCCGTCTTTGACTGGGCGGTGACGACTGCGGCTGGGCACGGCCTCGCTCCCGAGCACCGCCACCTCGCCACCACCGCCGCCTGCCTCACCGACCCCCGATCCATGCACACGATGAGCCGGGTCGGGGCCGGATTGGTCGGTGTCGACCCCTCCTCGACGACCCTGCTGGCTCAGGTCGTCACGCTGAGAGCGCCGGTCGTCGCGGTGCGGGATGTCGTGGCAGGCACCGGCGTCGGCTACGGCCATACCTGGCGGGCGAAGCGGGCCACCCGACTGGTCACCGTTCCGGTGGGCTACGCGGACGGCATACCTCGCGGTGCTGCCGGGCGTGCGGAGGTGTCGGTTGGTGGCCACCGCTGCCCGGTCGTCGGTGGGGTCAACATGGACCAGACGGTCATCGACGTCGGGCGACTGGAGATCGAGCTCGGGGAGCCCGTGGTCGTCCTCGGCGGCGAAGGGCCGACCCTTGTCGAGTGGGCCGAATGGGCGCAGACGCTGCCGCACGAGATCCTCACCGGCCTGGGCGGCCGCGTGGCGCGGCGGTATTCGGGTGTCTCACGGGACCAGCGATGACCCGGGTTGCCGTCATCGGCGGTGGCCGCAGCAGCGAGCACGAGGTGTCGCTCGCCTCAGCCGCAGCAGTGGCCGACGGACTGGAGCAGGCGGCATACGACGTCCTGCGCCTGACCATCACGCGCGACGGTGCCTGGCTGGCGGACACGCCTCTGCCGCTGGCCGCCGCGGTCGCCGCCGTGCAGGAATGCGACGTCGTGTTCCCTGCGGTCCACGGGCCGCACGGTGAGGACGGCACCCTCGCGGCACTGTGCGAGGTCGCGATGGTCCCCTACGTCGGTTGCGGGGTCGGGGCGGGAGCGATCGGGATGCACAAATGGGCAACCCAACTCGTCGCCGAGTCGGTGGGCGTGGCCACCGCCCGGGGGCGCCTGCTGACAGACGACGGGCCGATCCCGTGGACCGGACCCTGCGTCGTCAAGCCACTGCGGGCCGGGTCCAGTCACGGGGTCACCCTTGTCGAGCGCCCGGGTGACCTCGGGGCGGCAGTGAAAGCGGCTTTCCGTTGCGACACAGCAGTGCTCGTCGAGCAGTTCGTCGTCGGCCGAGAGATCGACCTCGGGGTGATCGAACAGCCCGACGGCACCTGGACCGTGCTGCCACCGTTGGAGATCGGCCGGTTGGGCATCTTCGACACGACGACGAAGTACGACGGCAGCGCCGACTTCCGGGTCCCGGCGGCACTCGCCGACGCAGACCGACTCGCTCTGGATGATGCCGCCCTGCAGGTCGTCGACGCCCTCGGCTGCCGCGGCCTGGCCCGTGTGGACTTCTTCCTCACCGAGGCCGGTCCGATCCTCAACGAGGTGAACACCATGCCGGGGCTCACGCCGCATTCCCAACTGCCCCGGATGGCCTCGGCGGCCGGGCTCGACTACCCCGACCTGCTCGACCTGCTCGTCACCACCGCTGTCGCGAGCCGCCAGCGTGGCCGCGTCCCGGCCGTCGCGGCGCAGTGTTGACTAGGCACCGTGCCATTCCCAGACACGCCGCCACGGCTGGGCCAGTGACCCGCCACGTGCGGCGCTGGTGGCCCGACGCCGCCCTCGGCGTCCTGGTCGCTTCGGCGGGTGCTTTCGAGATGAGTGCGCGGTCAATCGGTCGTTGGTGGATCGTCGCCGTCCTCGCGGTCGCGGTCGGGCTGTTCCGGCGCGCACCGGTGGCGGCCGCGGCGCTGTTGTGGGTCCTGCTCTACGCGCACCTGCGCACTGGGTCCACCCTGCTTATCACCGAAGTGACGACGGCGCTGGTGGCCTATGGGGCGGCCCGCTGGGGACGCACCGTCACGGTCTGGTTCAGCGGCCTGTCGATCCTTGCGCTCGGTGTGCTGGGTGTCTGGCTGGTCGGCACCCGGCTCGACATCGTCCTGCCTTTGGTGCCGCTCGTCGATGCCGCAACGCTCAAGCGGGTGCTGGTGGATCCGCCCGGGGTGGGGACCCAGGTCGCCCTCATTCCGCTGGGGCTCGCCCTCGTCGGCTTCGGCCCGCCGTGGCTGCTCGGCTTGGCGGTGCGATCGATCGACGAGGCACGCCGGTCTCGCGCCCTGCAGCACCTCGCCGAGGATCACGCCGCCCTGGCCCACCAGCAGGTCGAGCGGGAGCGGGAGATCGCCGAGTTGCGCGCTGGCCAGGCCCGCCTGGCCAGGGACGTCCACGATGTCGTCGGGCACTCGCTGGCGGTGATTCTCGCGCAGGCTCAGGCCGCGGCATACCTGCAGGATCCCGACGAGGTCCGGGCGACGGTCGATCGGATCGCCGACGCGGCGCGCCGGTCGCTGCAGGACGTGCGGACCGTGCTGGAGTCGACCCAGGTCGAGGGTGCCGCCGTCCGAGCACAGCGACCCCCTGGGACGTTGGACGCCCTCGTGACAGGCTTGCGCGAGGCCGGGCACGGGGTGGAGTCGACCGTCATCGGTGTCCCCCAACCGCTACCGCCTGAACTCGAGACGGTCGCCTACCGGGTCGCCCAGGAGATGCTCACCAACGCGGTGCGACACGGCGATCGCCGTGAGCCGGTCCACGTCGAGCAGGTCTGGAGCACACACTCCGGCGACGGCGCGGGTCAACTGCGACTGGAGGTGCGCAATACGGTTGCTGCCGATGCCGCCCCGCCCCAGCGGCCCGGCCTGGGGGTCGACGGGATGGTGCGTCGGCTGGCCTCGGTGGGCGGCAGCCTGGACGCCCGCCTGCACGACGGTTGGTTCGTCGCGACCGCGTCGCTCCCGGTGCGAGCGGTCCTGCGATGACGGTCGAGGTCCGCGGATGAGCGCAGAGGTGGCCCGGGTGGACGAGACGAATGAGGTGGACCACGTGGACCAACTGGACCCGGAGTCCCCAGACGTCCCGGATTCCGCCGATGCGGCCGCGCCGATCCGCGTGCTGCTCGTCGACGACCAGGAACTCTTCCGGGCAGGGGTCGCGGTCGTCGTTGGCGCCGACCCGGGGATCGACGTCGTGGGCGAAGCCAGCGACGGCCGCGAAGCCGTGGCGCTTGTCGATGCGTTGGAGCCGGACGTCGTGCTCATGGATATCCGGATGCCCGAACTCGACGGAGTGGAGGCGACCCGGCAGATCTTCGCTCCGGAGCGGGCCGCCCGCCGCCCCCGCCCAGTGCGAGTCATCGTCCTGACGACCTTCAACCTCGACGACCGGGCAGCAACGGCAATCCGCTACGGCGCCAGCGGTTTTCTCCTCAAGGACGCCACACCCGACGTCCTGCGCGAAGCCATCCGCACCGTCCATCTCGGCAACGCCGTACTCTCGCCCGCCGACCTCGGCAGCCTTCTGGAGGGCGACTTCCGGCGACGCAGCGCCACGCCCGCGGCATACTCCCAGCTGACCGAGCGTGAGCGCGAGGTCTTCGCCGGTGTCGCCCGCGGGCTGTCCAACGCCGAGATCGCGTCGACGGTCTTCGTCAGCGAGTCGACGGTCAAGACCCACGTCGGGGCGATCCTGCGCAAACTCGACCTCCGCGATCGGGTGCAGATCGTCGTCTTCGCCTACGAGCACGCCCTCGTCTGAGGTCGCGCTCGCTGGGCCCAATGAGCGCGGCACTCAGCCGAGGAGGTCGATGGCCTCTCGGGTGGCCAGCACCTTCTCGGCCATCGTCACGTGCAAGTGCTCCACGAGCTTGCCCTTGTAAGTCGCCACGGCCTTCTGCTCCGCCACCGCGGCGTCGAACGCATCGATGAGCCCGCGCGCGTCGGCGACCTGCTCGTCGCTGGGCGAGAACGCCTCGTTGCAGGGGCCGACCTGGTCGGGATGGATGAGGGTCTTGCCGTCGAAGCCCATCGACCGCCCCTGGGCGCACTCCACAGCGAAACCCTCGGGGTCACGCACATCGTTGTAGACGCCGTCGATGATGAACAGCCCGGACGCCTTAGCCGACAGCACCGCGAGCGCGAGCGCCGGAACGATCGGGACCCGGCCGGGAAGGTGCTGGGCATCCAACTCCTTCACCAGGTCGTTCGTACCCATGACCAACACGGCCAACCGGTCGGAAGCCGCGGCGATCCGGCCGACGTCCAGGACCGACCGTGGGGTCTCGATCATCGCCCAGAGTTTGGTGTGCTTCGGCGTCTTGTAACGCTCCATCTCGCGCACCAGGTCGTGAACTTCCTTGGCGGAGTTGACCTTTGGCACGAGGATGCCCGCAGGACCGGCCTTGCAGGCGGCCATCATGTCCGGGTAGTGCCAGTCCGTGCCGAGCGCGTTGACCCGGATGATGAGTTCCTTGCGGCCATACTCACCCGACTTCACCGCGGCACACGCCGCCTCGCGAGCGGCCTCCTTGGCATCGGGCGCGACCGCGTCCTCAAGATCAAGAATCAACGCGTCACACGGGAGGCTCTTGGCCTTCTCCAGCGCCCGCTCGTTGGAGGACGGCATGTAGAGGACCGAGCGGCGCGGCCGGTAACGGGTGCCGTGCTTCTTGGCTGGGGACATCGGTGGCTCCTTGGGTGGCCGAGTGGTCAGGTGCGGTGATTCGAGTGGCGGTGCGCGGGTGGTGCGATGGGCGCCGAGCAGGTATGCCGGTCAGCCGGCTGACGTCGCGGCCGCCGGATCGGGGGCGGCGGCATACAGGCTGGCTAGCTCGGGGTCGGTCTTGGCGAGGCGCTCCGCGAGCTCAATCATGACCAGGCACTGCTTGAGGCTCGCGTCGTCCTCCATCTTGCCGTCGAGCATCACGGCGCCGGTGCCATCTCCCATGGCGGCGACGACCCGACGAGCGTGGGCGATGTCGGCGGCCGACGGGCTGAAGACCTTCTTGCCGATGGCGATCTGAGCCGGGTGCAGCGACCAGGCGCCGACACAACCCAGCAGGAACGCGTTGCGGAACTGGTCCTCACAGGCGACGACGTCCTTGATGTCACCGAACGGGCCGTAGTAGGGGAAGATCCCGGCCATCGCGCAGGCATCGACCATCCGGGCGATCGTGTAGTGCCACAGGTCCTGTTGGAAGATCGCGCGGGGGCCGTTGATGTCGCCGCCGGGCGGGTCCTCGCGGACGAGATAGCCCGGGTGCCCGCCACCGACACGGGTCGTCTTCATCCGCCGGTCGGCGGCCAGGTCGGCGGGGCCGAGCGAGAGCCCCTGCATCCGCGGCGAGGCGAAGCAGATCTCCTCGACGTTGGCCATGCCTCGGGCCGTCTCGAGGATCGCGTGCACGAGGATCGGGCGGGTGAGCCCGGCCTTGGCCTCGAGCTGGGCGAGCAGCCGGTCGACGTAGTGGATGTCCTCGGGGCCCTGAACCTTGGGCACCATGATGACGTCGAGTTTGTCGCCGATCTCGCTCACGAGCGTCGTGAGGTCATCGAGCGCCCAGGGGCTGTCCAGCGAGTTGATCCGGGTCCAGAACTGAGTAAGGTCACCGAAATCCGTGGACTTGCCGATCGCGACCAGCCCGGCCCGCGCTGCCTCTTTGTTGTCGGCCTTGACGGCGTCCTCGAGGTTGCCGAGAAGCACGTCGACGGTCCCCACCATCTCGGGGATCTTGGCCGCCATCTTGGCGTTGCTCGGGTCGAAGAAATGGATGACCCGCGACGGGCGAGCGGGCACCGCGCGCATCGGCATCGGAGCGCCGACAGCCAACGGTGCATAGAAGTCCTTGGGGTGGCGCATGACACTCCTTCACGAAGCGGCGACCGGCCGCTCTTCGGTGAACACGTCCAGAACCGACGCTAGCAGCGCACCGCGCACGACCGTTATGACGTCGGCCACGCGTAGGCTCACGCTGTGAGTCTGCCCAAGCGGGTTTTTCTAGCCCAACTCGCCGGGCTGCCGGTGTTCGACCCCCTGGGAGACCAGGTGGGTCGGGTGAACGACATCGTCGTGGCCATGCCCACCGGGTATGCCGCGACCCCCACCGGGTATGCCGCGACGCCGACCACGCCCCGGGTCATCGGCTTGGTCGTCGAGGTTCCTGGCCGCAAACGGGTGTTCGTCCCGACGACCCGGGTGACCTCGCTGGAGGAGAGCCAGGTGATCACGACCGGCGTGGTCAACCTGCGCCGGTTCGAACCCCGCGCCGGAGAGGTGTTGGCCATCGCCGGCCTGCGCGAACGCCGGGTGATCGTCCGGCTCGCACCAGGCAGCCGCACCGCCGAGGCAACAGCCGCCCAGTCGACCAACACCCAGTCGACCAACACCCGCGACGCGGACGCCCGCCCGAGCATCGACGCCACCGTCGAGGACCTCGCCGTGGACATCCGGCCCAAGGCATGGACCGTGACGAAGGTGTACGTCCGCAAACTCGTCCACGCGCCCAGACGCGGGCTGCACCTCAACCGACGCAGGGGCGAGACGCTCCTGGTCGACATCGCCGACGTCTCGGGCCTGGACACCGACCCGCGCGAGAGCGACACGGCAGCGCTGCTCGCGGCATACCGTGACGGAGCCGTCGCCGACCTCGCCGATGCGATCCACGATCTGGCCCGCGACCGGCGGCGGCAGGTCGCGACCGCGCTGGACGACGATCGCCTGGCCGACGTCCTCGAGCAACTCCCCGAGGACGACCAGGTGGAGATCCTCGCCGGCCTGGACGACGAGCGGGCCGCCGACGTCCTGGAGGCGATGGAGCCCGACGATGCCGCCGACCTGCTCGCCGAGCTCCCGGCGGCCCACCGCGAGGGGCTGCTGGCCAGGATGGAGCCAGACGAGGCGGAGCCGGTCCGACGGCTGATGGCCTACGACGAGCACAGCGCGGGCGGCCTGATGACCAGCGAGCCGGTCATCCTCCCGCCCGAGGCGACGATCGCCGAGGCGCTGGCCCTCGTCCGACGCGAAGAGGTCTCGACGACGCTCGCGACGACGGTCTTCGTCTGCCGCCCACCGTTGGAGACGCCTACCGGTCGTTACCTGGGGATCGTCCACTTCCAGAAGCTGCTGCGTGAGCCGCCGCATGCCGCGGTCGGCTCGGTCCTGGACAAGGTCAAGCCACTGCATCCGGCCAGCACCGTCGACCACGTGCATCGGATGTTCGCGACCTACGACCTCATGGCAGCGCCGGTGGTCGACGGCCATGGCCGTCTTGTCGGCGCGGTGACGGTCGACGACGTCCTGGACCACATCCTCCCCGAGGACTGGCGGGAGGGCACCCATGGCTGACCGACGGCGCCCCAACCGCACCCCGGGACGCGGTCGAGGCGCCCGGCTGGACCAACCTCGGGAGTTCCGCCGGCGCGACTTCCTGCCGGGACCCGGGTTCTCGCAGGAGTCCTTCGGCGTGTGGAGCGAGCAGTTCGCCCGGTTCATGGGGACGCCGCTGTTCCTCATCGGTCTCACGGCCTTCGCCGTCATCTGGATCGGCTGGAACACCTGGGCGCCGGTGGCGTGGCAGTTCGACCCGCGGGAGCTCAACTACACGCTGCTCACCTTGCTCCTGTCGCTGCAGGCGTCGTATGCCGCGCCGCTCATCCTGCTCGCCCAGAACCGTCAGGCCGACCGTGACCGGGTGACCGTCGAGCAGGACCGGGCCCGTGACGAACGTAACCTCGCCGACACCGAGTACCTCACCCGCGAGGTGGCCGCGCTCCGATTGGCCCTGCGCGAGGTCGCGACCCGCGATTTCGTGCGCTCGGAGTTGCGCGCGCTCCTCCAGGAGTTGGACGAGCGCGCGGTGGACGAGCGCACGGTCGACGAGCGCACAGTGGACGAGCGGGCAACCACCGAGCCGTCGTCCAGCAGCCCGCGGCTGCCGTCGGGCACTGGTGAACGTCGGTCCGACTGACCCGATCAGCCACCTACGATGGAGCCCATGTCGCTCGTCGCTCTCCCCACTCAGGATGCCCTCCTCGCTGCCCTCGCCAAGGTCAACGATCCCGAGATCCGCCGACCGGTCACCGAGTTGGGCATGGTCAAGTCGGTGTCGGTCGACGACGCCGGGCATGTGGCCCTCGAGCTCTTCCTGACCGTCGCCGGCTGCCCCATGAAGGACACCCTGCGCAAGGACACGAGCGCCGCCCTCCTGCGCGTGCCGGGCGTGGTGTCCGTCGACGTCGCCCTCGACGTCATGAGCGACGAGCAGCGCGCGGCCCTGCGCACCCAACTGCGCGGCGGGGTCGCCGAACGCGAGATTCCCTTCGCCAAGAGCGGCTCCCTCACCCGGGTGTATGCCGTGGCCTCCGGCAAGGGCGGCGTCGGCAAGTCGTCGGTCACCGTCAACCTCGCCGCAGCCCTGGCCGCCGAGGGACTCAAGGTCGGCGTGGTCGACGCCGACGTCCACGGCTTCTCGATCCCGCGGATGCTCGGTGTCACCGGGCTCCCCACCCAGGTCGACGACATGATCCTGCCGCCCATCTCGCACGAGGTGAAGGTCATCTCCATCGGCATGTTCGTCCCCGGCAACCAGCCGGTGGTCTGGCGTGGCCCGATGTTGCACCGGGCGCTGCAGCAGTTCCTGGGCGACGTCTTCTGGGGTGACCTGGACATCCTCCTGCTCGACCTGCCGCCGGGCACGGGTGACATCGCCATCTCCATCGGGCAGTTGCTCCCCACCGCCGAGATCCTCGTCGTGACCACACCGCAGCAGGCTGCGGCGGAGGTCGCCGAGCGCGCCGGCTCGATCGCCTTGCAGACCCACCAGCGGGTCGTCGGGGTCGTCGAGAACATGTCGTGGTTGGAGCTTCCCGACGGATCGCGTCAGGAGATCTTCGGATCGGGCGGCGGCAAGACCGTCGCCGACTCGCTCACCCGCCTCATCGGCGCTCCGGTGCCGTTGCTCGGCCAGGTGCCGCTCGACGCCGGTCTGCGCGAAGGCGGCGACTCGGGTACCCCGATCGTGCTCAGTGACCCCGACTCCCCCGCCGCGGTCGTCCTGCGCGCGGTCGCCAAGGGGCTGGCCCAGCGCTCCCGCGGGTTGTCAGGTCGCTCACTCGGCGTCAGCCCGGTCAAGCGCTGACTCAGCCGTGCCCCGGCGGCCTCCTCGCGGGGGCCGACCGGTCAGGTCGCCTCAGAGTCCCAGGGGGTTGGCTTCCCCGGGTCGTATGCCGCCCTCCCGGGCTGCTCCTCCGGTGCCCAGACGCGGGCCTCCGCCTGGGCGGCCGGCTCAGCCGGGTCCATGAGCGCCTCGCGGACGATGCGCCGAGGGTCGTACTGCCGAGGGTCGTACTGCCGCCAGTTGACATCGTCGAAGTCGGGGCCGAGCTGTTCCTTGAGTTGACTGCGGGCCCCTTCGGCCAGCGTGCGCACCTGGCGCACTGCGCGGGCGAGCTTGGCGGCATACACCGGGAGGCGTTCGGGGCCGAGGACGACGACGGCGACCATCGCCAGGACGATGAGTTCCCAGCCGTTGATGTCGAACATCTGCCCGCGCCTCCCTTCCGCCGCCCGCCGTGGGTCGTTGTGCGCCTAGTTGGATGCCCGCAACGTCAGGGTGATGTCCATCTGGGCCCCGGCCCGCTCGACCGTGAGATGCACTGTATCGCCGACGCTCTTGGCCCGGATGGCCACGACCAACTGGTTCGACCCGGGGACCTTCTTGCCTTCGAAGCGGACGATCACGTCTCCGTCCCGCAGACCGGCCGTGTCGGCTGCGCTGCCCGGGGTCACTCCCCCAGGGTCGGCGATACGGGCACCCTCACCCGTGAACTGAGTGTCGAGCTTGACCCCGATGATCGGGTGCTCGGCCTTACCGGTCGTGATGAGTTGTTGGGCGGTCTTGGCGGCCTGGTCGCTGGGGATCGCGAATCCGACGCCGATGCTGCCGCCGCTGCTCGATGTCGAGCCGGGGTCGCGGGCGATCGCTGAGTTGATCCCGATGACCCGGCCGGACATGTCCAGCAGCGGCCCGCCGGAGTTACCGGGGTTGATCGCGGCATCCGTCTGGATCGCGTTGATGAAGCTCATGTCGTCGCCGCCCGTGGCCACCACGGGACGGTTGAGGGCCGAGACGATCCCGCTGGTCACGGTCGCTTCCAGACCCAACGGCGCACCCACCGCGATGACCCCGTCGCCTACGACGACATCGGACGAGCGGCCCCATTCCAGGGGCGTGACGTCGGTCTTGTCGACCGCCAGGACGGCCAGGTCGTAGGACGAGTCACGCCCAACGATCCGCGCCGCGACCGACGTGCCGTCGACGAACTCGACGGTGATCTCTCCGGGACCGGTGGCCCCCGAGACGACGTGGTTGTTGGTGAGGATGTGTCCGGCCCGATCGATGACGAAGCCTGACCCGTTGCCGGACGCGCTCGCCGTGCGGATCTTGACGGTGACCACCGAGGGCAGGGCCGTCGCGGCGATCTTGGCGATGCTGCCGTCGGGCCGAGCCGTCACTCCGGGCAGCGGAGCGGGCACGGCCGACTGCCCTTGAACGACGGCCACGCCACGGTTGACGAGCACGCTGCCGACGCCCCCGCCGAGCAGTCCGGCCAGCAGGCCCACGACGGCGGCGAGCGCCACCATGAGGCCGACCCGGGAGCCCGGCTGGCGCGCCGCGGCCGCAGGGACCGCCGCGGCCGCGGAGGCCGGTGCAGGCGGCGCGGGGACGGCATACGCGGGAGGGAAGACGCCAGCGCTGGGAGGCGGCGGATACACGGAAGGTGGCGGATACCCGGAAGGCGGCGGTGCGGCTGCGGCCGGCGGATAGGCCGGCAGGGCTGCGGTCGGGACGCCGCTGCGCGGGTCGGACGCCGGGTCGGGCCAGGAGGCAGGGGCAGAACCCGCGCCCGGGTCGAACGCCGGACGGTCGGGGTGCTCGCTCATCTGCCGGAGATCTCCGTCGTGCTCGTCGTGGAGGTGGGCCACACGGTGGAGAAGCCCACCTGGCTCACGGGGAAGGACAGCATCCCTGAGTATGCCGCGCCAAGACCACTCGCGGTGCCCACTCGCGCCGGGACCGGCGCACCGGCCGGAGCAGCGCTGACCGCCGCGGGAGCCAGCCCGACGGTCCAGGCAGCAGCGGCCGAGGCTCCAGCAGCGAGCCCAGCCACGAGGGCAGCCCGGCGGGCCGAGCGATGCCGGGGCGGGCCGGCCGGGGACACCGTCGGCAGTCGCAACCCGTGGACGAGGAACGGCGCGGCCGGGACCGGGGGCTGGGCTCCGACGGGAGACCCCGTCGAGGCCGCAGCCGCGATGAAGCGGGCGTTCGGGGACGCGTTGCCCATGCCCAGCAGCAACGCCTGCAGGCTGTCGGACACGCACGGCGCCGGCGCGGTGCGCAGGGAGGCGAGCAGGCTGCGCTCCTGGTCGACGGCATACCGGCAGTGTGCGCAGACGACCACGTGCCGATCCCACGCCGACAACGCCGACCCCGGGAGCCGGCGATCGACGTAGGCGCTGACTTGGTCGCCGAGGTGTCGGGACATCACGCTCCTGCGCGGGCGGCCGGGCGCAGCCGGCTGGGAAGGGGTATGCCGTGACGCGCGGCCGGTCGGGACGCGGCGGGAGCGGGGGTGGTCACTCGAGCTGCCGCACCGTCGGCGCCAGGCGCCCGGTGCGCCAGGGACTCACGCAACGCGGCGCGACCGCGGTGGATGCGGGAGCGGACGGTGCCGAGCTTGATCCCCAGGGTGGCGGCGATCTCCTCGTAGGACAGGCCCTCGATGTCACACAGGACGACGGCCGCACGGAACTCGGGCGCCAAGGCGTCGAGCGCGCGTTGGACGTCGTCGTCGAAATGGGTGTCGGTGAAGACCTGCTCGGGCCCCGGCTCGCGGCTGGCCATGCGGCTGGCGGCGTCGTCGGGCAGCGCGTCGAAGCGGATCCGCTGCTTGCGGCGCATCTTGTCGAGGAACACGTTGGTCGTGATCCGGTGCAGCCAGCCCTCGAAGGTGCCGGGCGTGTAGGAGTTGAGCGATCGGAAGACCCGGACGAACACGTCGTGGGTGAGGTCTTCGGCGTCATGGGGGTTGCCGGTGAGGCGGTAGGCAAGCCGGTAGACGCGGGCAGAGTGCTGCGTGACGATCTCCTCCCACGTCGGAGGCGTCCAACCGGAACCCTCGTCGGGGACGGTGTCGCTCCCGGTCAGGGGACGGATCAGGGTGTCGCTCACTACCTCGCGCCTTTCGCAGCCTTGGACTTCTGACGTTCGTGACACCTCAAGAGTTCCCTCGATGCCCACGAGTCGACTGTGCCCTGCCTGTGTATTGGCCAACCATCCGGGTCGACCCTGGTATTCCACCCATCCGCCCCTGAGGTCTCGACGCCGCAAGGTCCGCGTGCTCCCTGCGTCGAGGACTCTCGCGGGCTAGGGTTTCGACCATGAGCGCCAATCGTGCCGCCAGTTGGGCGTATGCCGAGCAGTTCATCGCTGAGGGCCCCACGATGGAGGCTGCCCGCGAGCGGGGCCAGGCTCTGGGCGCCGTGCCCGTCGGCGTCGCCACCGGCGCCGCGCTGCGGATGCTCGCGGCCACGGGGGCCGCCAAGGCCGTCGTCGAGATCGGGACGGGGGCCGGCGTCTCGGGGCTGTGGCTGCTGGCCGGTATGCCGTCGGACGGGGTCCTCACGACGATCGACGTCGACGCCGATCACCAACGAGCGGCCAAAGAGGCGTTCGCTGAGGCGGGGATCGCTCACCAACGCACCCGGGTGATCCTGGGGCGGGCGCTGGACGTGCTCGCCCGGATGACTGACGCGGCATACGACCTCGCGTTCGTGGACGGCGACAAGGACGAATATCCGGCCTACGTGCGCGAGGCGACCCGCTTGCTGCGCCCTGGTGGGGTGCTGGCCCTGGACAACATGTTCTGGCACGACCAGGTGGCTGACCCGACGGCCCGTGACGAGCGCACCCGGACGCTGCGCGACCTGGGGAAGGCCCTGCGGGAGGACGACGCGTTCGCCTCGGCGTTGCTGCCGGTCGGAGACGGGCTGCTGGTCGCCGTCAAGCGCTGACGGCGAGGCCCGAAAACACCAACGGGCCCCCGTTCCTGGTCGGAACGGAGGCCTCGCGTGTGGGTGGTACGTCAGGACACGCCGTCGCAGCCTGCAATTGCGTCTCGCAATGCAGCGGCCTCGTCGGGGGTCATTTCGACGACCAGCCGTCCGCCACCCTCCAAAGGCATGCGCAGAACGATCCCGCGGCCTTCTTTGGTGACCTCGAGTGGACCATCTCCGGTCCTCGGCTTCATCGCCGCCATGGGTTCCCCTTCCTCGGAAACTCGTGCGCCACAGCCTGATGCGTCGGCAGATTCACGACGCAGACTGCACCGGAGACCATTATCACGCGTCTACCGGGCTCGGACGAAATCGTCGTGCGGCACGATGGGGCCATGACCGACGATCGTGCCGCGCAGACCGCGCCCGTCCTGCTCCATGTCGAGGGCGGGGTCGCCACCGTGACCCTCAACCGTCCCGAGGCGATGAACTCCCTCGACCTCGCGACGAAGGACCTCTTGGTGCCGACGATCCGCCAGGTTGCGGACGATCCGGCGGTGCGCGTCGTCGCCATTACCGGAAGCGGTCGGGCGTTCTGCGTCGGGCAGGACCTCAAGGAGCACATTGCCGGGCTGATGGCCGGCGACGAGGGGCTCGGGGTCACCGTCGTCAAGCACTACAACCCGATCGCCGAGATGCTCGCCACGATGAACAAGCCCGTCATCGCCGCCCTCAACGGCGTCGCGGCCGGCGCGGGTGCCTCGATCGCCATGGCCGCCGATTTCCGGATCATGGTTGAAGGCGGGGGCATGAACCTCGCGTTCGCCGGGATCGCGCTCTCCTGCGACACGGGTTCGTCGTTCTGGCTGCCGCGCCTCGTCGGTGTCGCCAAGGCCAAGGAGCTGCTCCTGCTCCCGCGGACCCTCTCGGCGCAGGAGTGCCTGGACCTCGGCCTGGTCACCAGCGTCGTCCCGGCCGACGCCTTCGCCGGCGAGGTCGCCACGCTGGCCGGCAAACTCGCCGCCGGGCCGACCCTGGCCTACGGCGCGATGCGTCAGGCGATCGCCTTCAGCGCGGCCCACTCCCTCACCGAGTCGTTGGCGTTCGAGAGCGATCTGATGAACTCCACGGGCCAGACCGCCGACCACCGGGTCGCCGTCGATGCCTTCCTGGCCAAGCAGAAGCCGGTGTTCGAGGGTCGGTAACCGGTCGGGCCGTTAGGGCGCGAAGTCGATCGGTGGCGTGAACAGCCACACGACCGAGACCCACTTCCACTGCAACCAGAGGAAGGCCGCTCCGAGGACGAGCGCCCGGACCGTTGTCGGTATGCCGCGCCCCCGACCCCGCCCGCTGGCCAGCCCCAGCAGGACCGCGAGGTAGGGGAACATCGGCAGCAGGTAGCGCGCCGTGCTCGTCCCAGGGGTCTGCACCGCGATGACGTATGCCGCGTAGATCACCGGCCAGACCCGCAGCTCCGGCCCCAGTCGACGAGCCCACGGGCCGGCCATGCCGACGAGCAGGAGCACGAGGGTCACGGCGAACAGCCGCGGCCCCCAGTCGCCGAGGTAGTACCGCGGGATCGTGAACCACGGCTCGAGGATCTGGACGTGCCCGGTCATCGACCAGGCGCCCATGGTGTCGAAGTACGCCGAGGCCTGGCCGGTGGCCACCCAGGCGATCCCTGGCCACAACAGGCCGGCCACTCCGCACCCGACGAGGCTGGTCAGCGCCGCTCCGGTCTCTCCGGGGCTCATGGGCTCTGCGGCTCGCCGCCGCCAGCGCAGCCACACCGCGACAAGCGTGACGACCCCCAAGGGCAGGGCGATCGGCCGGGTGACCCCGATCAACAGAGCCAATCCCGCTGCAACGAGCCAGCGTTCCCGGCTCAGGGCGAGGAGGTATCCGCACAACAGCAGCATGGCCAACGACTCGGTGTAGGCCACCTGCAACGCCGGAGAGGAGGGGAAGACGGCATACAGGCCGACGACGAGCAGCGCGCCCGCGCGACCGATCCGGGGGCGTAGGAGGGCCGCCATGGCCACCGCCGCGCCGAACCCGATGACCAAGGCCAGGGTCGAGGCGGCGGCCGCGAACGAGAGGCCAGTCACCTCCATCACGGCGCGGGCGAGGAACGGGAACAGCGGGTAGAAGGCCCAGGTGTTCTGCATGGCGATCCCGGCAGGGTCCCGGGGCACCGTGTTGGGATATCCGCCCGTCGCCACCCGCTCGTACCACTGGCCGTCCCAGAGTCGAGTGAAACCGACATAGTCGACGGCCTGGTGGTCGGTCATGTCGGCCGGCAGTTGGGACGGCGCGACGAGGGCCAGCATGACGGTCGTGAGCAGGCGCGTGATCGCGTAGAGGACGACGACCTGAACCACGGCGTTGCCGCGGAAGACCCGATCGAGCACCGCCTCGGCGCGAGCGAAGGGTGGCCCGCTCAACGCGGCTTTGGAGTCGGGTGCAGAGTCGGCTGCGGCTGCGGCTGCGGCTACGGATGCGGGGCTGGCGTCGAGCGGCCGTCCGACACTCCTCCGCCCGCGTGCGACCCCCATTCGGGTCATGCTAACGGGGCTCGGGGGCAGCCGGGCGAGCCTGTTGGCCGCCAGCCCGATGGCACCCGGCCAGGTGGTCGTCGACGAGCCCGCAGGCCTGCATCGCGGCATACATGGTCGTCGGGCCGAGGAAGACGAAACCACGCGCCTTGAGCGCTTTGGTCAGTGCGACCGACTCCGGCGAGGTGGCCCGCACATCACCCATCCCCTGCGGGCGATCATGGTGGGCGGGGGCGTGGGCCCAGACGAGCGCATCGAGGCCACCGTCATCGCGCAGGTCCACGACCGCCTGGGCATTGTGGATCGCCGCGTCCACCTTGCGGACGTTGCGGACGATCCCGGTGTCGGCGAGCAGCCGGGCTCGATCGTCGGCGTCGAAGGCGGCCACCACATCGGGGTCAAAGCCAGCGAAGGCGGCCCGGAAGCCCTCGCGCTTGCGCAGGATGGTGAGCCACGACAACCCGGACTGGAACGCCTCGAGGGTGAGCCGCTCGAACAACTCACGCTCGCCGTGCAGCGGAACGCCCCACTCGTCGTCGTGGTAGGCGACGTAGTCGGCGGTGGACGCAGCCCACGCACAGCGGGGTATGCCGTCCGGCCCCGTGACGACGGCGGTCGCGCTCATGCGCGGGCGGCCATCTCGGCCACTGCGCGGGTGAAAATCGAGCGGACGGCCCGATCGGTGAGAGGTGCGGCCAGCCGACCGATGGCATGCGGGTGCGGCACGATCTCCTCACGCCAGGTCAGTCGCGTCCGGGTGCCGTCGAGCGCCTCGAGCCGAATGGTGGCCCAACCCCCCAGCCAACGGCCGGTCTTGACGATCGCGAACTCGGCCCGCCCGTCCGCCGGCGGCGACCAACGGGTGACGACCATCCGGTCGGCGAAGCGCAGCCGGCCGATGCCGGTCAGTGCGACGAACGCCCACCCCACCCGCGGTGGTCCCGCGTCGGTGTCGATCCGCGTCAACGTCACCGGATGCGCTTCCAGGTCGCTGACGACCGCCCAAACGGCTTCGATCGGGCGCGGGATGACTCGCTGGATGGTGACTGCGGTCATGGATCAGGCCTGCGAGTCGGGGCGGGCGATCGGTTCGGAGAACTCCGCCCATTCCGAGGGGCGCACGAACGGCGAGGCGGGCGGCATACTCGGGTCGGCGTCGGGGCCAGGCTGGTAGGCGGCCGTGGTCGCGGCGTCGATCTGATCGCGCAGGACGGTGATCTCGGCGGTGAGCCGGTCGATGACCTCGTCGACCTGCTCCATCCGGTAGCCCCGAAGGCCCGTGTCCAGCCGCAGGCCCTGGACGTCGTCGGGAGACAGCGGACCGTCCGGGAGCGGGGCGTAGGACAACGACGACGTCGGATCGACGAGCGACCCGTCGACCCGGCCGAAGATTGCAGCGACCGTCAACCCGACGAGGACGACGGCTACGACCAGCGCAATCCACATCAGCGCACCTCCGTGTGGAGGTGATCCTGATCGACGACGAAGCGCACGGCCTGCTCGACGTCGTCGGTGACGAGGATGCGATCGACGTCGTCTGGCGAGATGGTGCCCGCGGCGACGAGGGTCGTGCGGAACCAGTCGATGAGCCCCGCCCAGTAGTCGCGCCCCAAGAGGACGATGGGGAAGGTTGTGATCTTGCCGGTCTGCACGAGGGTCAGCGCCTCGAAGAGCTCATCGAGGGTTCCCATACCGCCGGGCAGGACGATGAAGCCTTGGGCGTATTTGACGAACATCGTCTTGCGGGCGAAGAAGTAGCGGAAGTTGACGCCGAGGTCGACGTAATCGTTGAGGCCGGTCTCGAACGGCAACTCGATGCCCAGCCCGACGGAGGTGCCGCCGGCTTCGAGGGCGCCCTTGTTGGCCGCTTCCATGAGGCCGGGGCCGCCGCCGGTGATGACGGCATACCCGGATGCGACCAGTCTGCGGCCCACCTGGACCCCGAGCTCGTATGCCGGGTGGCCGGCTCCCAGCCGCGCCGACCCGAAGACGCTGACGGCCGGGCCGAGCTCCGCGAGCGCCCCGAACCCTTCGACGAACTCGGACTGGATGCGCATGACCCGCCACGGGTCGGCGTGCAGCCACTCGGTGGAGCCTCGGCTGTCCAGCAGGCGTTGGTCGGTGGTCGTCTCGGGCACGCGTTGGCCGCGCAGGGTCACCGGACCCTTCTGGTACGACCGTCGCCGGTCCTTGCCGTTCACGAGAGGCAACGCTACGCGACCGGGCTGGGTGCTCAGCGCAGCGACGGCCATCCGGGGGCTGCCGATCAGGCGAACCCGGGCTTGCGTCATGCCAAACGCACGGCATACGTCATCGGTTGGTCGGCGGGCGGGAGGCCGCGCATGAAGCCGCGACCGGTGGCGTGATCACGCATGCAGCGACGGCTTCACGGGCGGCTTCATCCCCGCGGCTGGCGGGCGGACGGCATGACGCTCATGATGCTCGGCCGGGGTGGGTCAGGACTGAAGCCACCGGAACATCGCGGCCTCGGCGTCGACGTATTGCTGGACCGGTGCCCGCTCGTCGTCCATGTGCGCCAGCAGCGGGTTGCCGGGCCCGAAGTTGACGGCCGGCACACCCAGCGCAGCGAACCGCGCCACGTCGGTCCAGCCCTCCTTGGCCTGGACGGGGACCCCCAACGCCTCGACGAAGGCACGCGCGGCGGGCCGATCGAGCCCCGGACGCGCCCCGCCAGCGTTGTCGGTCACCTCGACCTCGAACCCGGCGAAGACCTCACGCACGTGAGAGACGGCCTCGTCCTCGGAGCGGTCGGGCGCGTAGCGGTAGTTCACCGTCACGGCGCACGCGTCGGGGATGACGTTGGACGCCGTCCCTCCCGAGATGAGCACGGCCTGGAGCGCCTCGCGATAGGTCAGCCCCTCGACCTCGACAACCCGCGCCTCATACGCCACCAGCCGCGCGAGCACCTCGCCAGCATCGTGGATCGCGTTGTGTCCCACCCACGGCCGGGCCGAGTGCGAGGCGATCCCCTTGGTGCGCACCTCGACCCGCAACGTCCCCTTGCACCCACCCTCCACGGTGCCGTCGGTCGGCTCCATGAGCACGGCGAAGTCGGCGGCGAGCAACTCGGGTCGGTGCTCGGCGACCCGGCGCAGGCCGTTGCGCTCCGAGTCGACCTCCTCGCAGTCGTAGAAGCAGTAGGTGACGTCGCGGTTGGGCGCGGTCAGAGCCGCCGCCAACTTGAGCATGACGGCCACCCCGCCCTTCATGTCGACGGTCCCACGCCCGACCAACTCGTCGCCCACGCGTCGGGTCGGCAGGTTGGGGGTATGCCGCGTGAGCGGCACCGTGTCAATGTGCCCGGCGACGACGACCCGCTCCGGGCGCCCCAGCGCCGTCCGGGCGATGACGGTGTGACCGTCGCGGACGACCTCAAGGTGGGCCAGCCCGCCCAGGGCCGCCTCGATGGCATCGGCCAACGGGCCCTCGTCGCCACTAACCGATTCGATGTCGCAGATGGCAGCGGTGAGGGTGACGACGTCGGCGGCAAGGTCCAGCGAAGGCGAGGTGAGCGGCATACCCCTCAGGCTAGGGGTATGCCGCTCGCCCGCTCCAACCCGCGACGGCTGGTGTGGGCGTGGCGGCTGACGTCCGCCCACTCGCCTAGGCTTGACGCATGAGCGAGCGCACGGCGTGGGGATTCGGGTTGGCCACGGTGACCAAGCACGGTGACGTGTTGGACGCATGGTTCCCACAGCCGTCCTTGGGCACGCCGCCCGACGATGTCGCCGCGCCCACCGCGATCGCCGAACTCGCCGGCAAGGACAAGGTCCGCAAGGTCACGCAGGCCGTGGTGCTCGTCATCGCCGACCTTGACTCGCCGCCTGCCGACACCGCCGACGCCTATCTGCGTCTGCACCTGCTCAGCCACCGGCTCGTGGCACCCAACTCGATCAACCTCGACGGCATCTTCGCCGCCCTGCCCAACGTCGTCTGGACCAACCACGGGCCGTGCGCGGTCGACGGCTTCGAGCAGACCCGGGCGCGGCTGCGCGCCCAGGGGCCGGTGACGGTCTTCGGCGTCGACAAGTTCCCCCGGATGGTCGACTACGTCGTTCCGTCGGGTGTGCGGATCGCCGACGCCGATCGGGTCCGGCTGGGTGCCCACCTCGCCTCTGGCACGACGGTCATGCACGAAGGCTTCGTCAACTTCAACGCCGGCACGCTAGGCGCCTCGATGGTCGAAGGCCGGATCTCCCAGGGCGTCGTCGTCGGCGACGGGTCCGACATCGGCGGCGGGGCGTCGACGATGGGCACCCTGTCCGGCGGCGGCACCGAGCGGGTCCGGATCGGGCGGCGCTGCCTGCTCGGCGCGGAGTCCGGCCTGGGCATCGCGCTCGGCGACGATTGTGTCGTCGAGGCCGGCCTCTATGTCACGGCCGGCACCAAGGTCACCCTGCCCGACGGCCAGGTCGTCAAGGCGCGCGAGTTGTCCGGCCAGGACAACCTCCTCTTCCTGCGTGACTCGGTCTCGGGCACGGTCGTCGTCAAGTCGCGCGACGGTCACGGGATCGCTCTCAACGCCGCGTTGCACGCCAACGACTGACCGGACGACCCCGTATGCCGCGCACCCCCGCGGGCCTGATCCTCGCCGAACAAGGTCCACCCTCTCCTCGTCGCCGCCGGGTCGTGCGCGTGTTCGTCGCTGCCCTCGTGCTCGTCGTGGCCGCTGCTGGCTGGGTCGGGGTGCGCACGATCCTCGCGAGCCTGAGCCCGGAGGCTTGCTGGACGACGTCGCCGTCGGCCCGGGTCGAGGTCACCCCCGAGCAGGCCGGCAACGCCGCGACCATCTCCGCCGTCGCCGTGTCCCGCGGCCTGTCCAGCCGCGCCACCACCATCGCCATCGCGACCGCCCTGCAGGAGTCGAAGCTTCGCAACCTGCGCTACGGCGACCGCGATTCGGTCGGCCTCTTCCAGCAGCGCCCGAGCCAGGGCTGGGGCACCGTGGAGCAGATCCTCGACCCCGTCTATGCCTCCAACGCGTTCTACAACAAGCTCGTCAAGGTCAAGGACTACCTCACTCGGCCGCTCACCGAGGTGGCTCAGGAGGTCCAGCGCAGTGGTGCGCCAGCGGCATACGCCCAGCACGAGGACGAGGCACAGGCTCTCGCCGCCGCACTGACGGGCGCGGCGCCTGCGACCTTGGTATGCCGCCTCGACCCGCCGTCCGCCGTCCCTGCGGCGAAGGACCTGAGGGCGGCGATCACCAACGAGTTCGGCACGCCGACGGCGGGGTCCGGCGGGACGGTCACGGTGGCCGCCGAGGGGGCCACCGCCTGGGCGCTGGCGTCGTGGGCCGTCGCCCACGCCGATGCGCGTGGGGTGAGCCGCGTCGAGGTGGGCGGCCGGACCTGGTCACGGAGCGACCCGCAGACCTGGCAGTCGACGCCGAGCGGCCCTCAGGACACGGTCACCATCACCCTGGTGACGGCGCTCTGAACTCGACCGGCCTGGTGCGCCGGTCGAGGGCCCGGCGTGGTCAGCGGTAGTCGATCCCGACGTAGTCCCGCTCGGTGGCACCGGTGTAGATCTGCCGCGGCCGCCCGATCTTGGTCTCGGGGTCAGTCATCATCTCGCGCCACTGGGCGATCCAGCCGGGCAGCCGCCCGAGAGCGAACAGGACCGTGAACATCTTGGTCGGAAAGCCCATCGCCTTGTAGATGAGCCCCGTGTAGAAGTCGACGTTGGGGTAAAGCCGGCGCTCGACGAAGTAGTCGTCCGCGAGGGCGATCGCCTCCAACTCCTGGGCCAGGCCCAGCAGCGGGTCGTCCACTCCGAGTTTGGCCAGGACGTCGTCAGCGGCCTTCTTGATCAACGAGGCTCGGGGGTCGTAGTTCTTGTAGACCCGGTGGCCGAAGCCCATCAGTCGGACCCCGCCCTCCTTGTTCTTCACTCGGCGCATGAACGCCTCGGGTGACTCCCCGGACTCGCGAAGGCTGTTGAGCATCTCGAGCACGGCCTGGTTGGCACCGCCGTGCAACGGGCCGAACAACGCGTTGATACCGGCGGATACCGACGCGAAGAGGTTGGCGTGCGACGAACCGACCAGCCGGACTGTTGAGGTCGAGCAGTTCTGCTCGTGGTCTGCGTGCAGGAGCAGAAGGAGGTCCAGGGCTTTCGCGTGGACCGGGTCGACCTCGTAGGGCTCGGCGGGCGTGCCGAAGGTCATCCGCAGGAAGTTCTCGGGCAGCGACAGGTTGTTATCGGGGTAGAGGAACGGCTGGCCGATGCTCTTCTTGTAGGCGTAGGCGGCGATCGTCGGCAACTTGGCCAGCAGACGGATCGTCGAGATCTCGACCTGCATCGGGTCGAACGGGTCGAGGGAGTCCTGGTAGAAGGTCGACAGGGCGCTCACGGCCGAGGAGAGGACCGGCATCGGGTGGGCATCGCGCGGGAAACCGGAGAAGAAGTTGCGCAGGTCCTCGTGCAACATCGTGTGGTGCCGGATCCGCGAGTCGAAATCGGCGAGTTGGCTCGGCGTGGGCAGCTCACCGTAGATGAGCAGGAAGGCCGCCTCGACATAGCTGGACTTCTCGGCCAACTGCTCGATGGGGTAGCCGCGGTAACGCAGGATGCCGACGTCACCGTCGATGAAGGTGATCGCGCTGCGGCAGGCTGCCGTGTTGACGAAGCCCGCGTCATAGGTCACGAACCCGGTGTCTTTGAGCAGCGCGCCGACGTTGAGGCCGGGTTCTCCCTGGGCGGACGGCACGATCTGCAGGCTCGCGTCACGAGCGCCGACGTGAAGCGAGGCGTGGGTCGCGGTCTCGGTGTCGGTCATGACCATCCCTTCGTCAGGTGAACATGGCTCATCCCGGTGGCTCAACCGGACGTTACCTGAGCACGTCAGCCCTCGCGATGTGACCCTACAGACAGGCGACCGGCGGCAGCGGCGATGCGCTCGTCGGTCGCAGTGAGCGCCACGCGCACATGGCGGCGACCAGCCTCACCGTAGAAGGAGCCCGAGCCGACGAGGATCCCCCGCTCGGCGAACCAGCCCACGGTGTCCCAGCAGTCCTCGTCGCGGGTCGCCCAGAGGTAGAGGCCCGCCTCTGAATGCTCGATCCGCAGACCCACGCCCTCAAGCGCCTCGATGAGGATCTCTCGCCGCACGCCGTAGCGCAGCCGTTGGTCGGCCACATGCTCGTCGTCCCGCAGCGCCACCGTCATCGCTGCCTGGACGGGGCCAGGCACCATCATCCCGGCGTGCCTGCGCACCTCGACGAGGCCGGCGATGAGGGCCGGGTCACCGGCCACGAACGCCGCCCGGTAGCCGGCGAGGTTGGACTGCTTGGACAGCGAGTAGACCGCGAGGAGCCCCTCATGGCTGCCGCCGCACACCGCAGGGTCCAGCAGGGAGGGGGTCGTATGCCGTGGCCCGGGGCGACGGGGGTCGGGCTGTCGCCAATCCAACTCGGCATAGCACTCGTCCGCCGCGACGACGACGCCGTGGCGACGTGCCCACGCCACGACCTTCGCCAGGTGTTCGACCGGCAGGACGGCGCCCGTCGGGTTCCCGGGGCTGTTGATCCAGAGCACCTTGGGGGTGGTCGACGGGGTCAGCGGCCCAAGTGCGGCCAACCCATCGACGACGATAGGCGTGGCTCCCGCCAACCGGGCCCCGACGTCGTAGGTCGGATACGCGACGGCAGGGATCCCGACAAGGTCGCCGGCTCCGACCCCGAGCAACGTCGGCAGCCAGGCCACCAACTCCTTGCTCCCGATCGTCGGGAGCACCGCATCGGGCGACAGACCCCCCACTCCGCGGCGACGCTCGAACCACGCGACAACCGCCTCACGCAGGGCGGGCGTGCCGACGGTCGTCGGGTAGCCCGGCGAGTCGGCCGCCGCCACGAGGGCAGCCTGGATTGCCTGCGGGGTCGGGTCGACCGGGGTGCCGACCGACAGGTCGACGATGCCGCCGCGATGCGCAGCAGCGATCCGACGGAACGGGACGAGCGAGTCCCAGGGAAAGTCGGGAAGGCTCGGAGGCGTGAGTGGCAGGGCGATCGCTCAGTGCTCGGAGGCCTGCGGCGGCAGCGCGCTGACCAGGGCGTGGTCCTTGGGGATCAGGCCCAACTTGGCGGCACCGCCGGGGCTGCCCAGGTCGTCGAAGAACTCCACGTTGGCCTTGTAGTAGTCGGACCACTCCGCCGGGACGTCGTCCTCGTAGTAGATCGCTTCAACGGGGCAGACCGGCTCGCAGGCGCCGCAGTCGACGCACTCGTCGGGGTGGATGTAGAGCATCCGCTCGCCCTCGTAGATGCAGTCGACCGGACATTCCTCGATGCAGGCCTTGTCCTTGAGATCGACGCATGGCAGGGCGATGACGTAGGTCATGGTGAGCGGTCCTCCTACGGGCCTGGGTTGACGCACCTAGTATGCCGAGTCGACGGGGGCTGCACACCTGCGCCCCGGCGACGAAGGCAGGATATAGCCGTGCGGATCGGCGTCAGGGCACTAGAAGATGTGATGACCGACGGGTGGCGGGCCCTCGAGGAGGTCTGGCTCGGCGACTGGCTGCTGCGGGCGTCCCACGGCTTCACCCAGCGGGGCAACTCCGCGCTCGTCATCGACGACCCCGGCCTGCCGCTCGCCGCCGCGGTCAGCACCGTGGAGCGTTGGTATGCCGCCCGCGACCTGCCCCCGCGCTTCTGTCTGGTCACGGACGTGGCGGGGTCAGCCGCCGACCCCTCGGTGTCCACGCGCTTGGCGCAGTCGGGCTACGTGTCCCGCTCGGCGACCTACACCATGACGGCCCTTACCGCCGACCTGCCGGGCCCGCCGAGGGGTGCCCGTGACGTGGTCGTCGACGACCAGGTCACGCCGGCCTGGCTGGCGGCGTTCGCGGCATACCGACGCCTTGTGCCGGGCGTCGCCGAGGCGATCCTGGCCGGCTCGCACGGTCAACTGTTCCTCTCGGTGCCCGGCGAGGGCTCCGCCGATGCCCCGCCGATCGCCATCGCGCGGATGTCCACCTACCCGCAGTGGGCGGGCATCCACGCGATGTGGGTGGCGCCGGAGCACCGGCGTGAGGGGGTGGCCACGGTGGTCGTCGCCGCGGTGGCCCGCCTCGCGGCCGAGCGTGGTCTGCCGGGGGTCTACCTACAGGTGGAGCGCAGCAACTCGGTGGCCACGGCGGCATACGACGGCTGGGGCTTCCGGGCCCACCACGGGCACGTCTACTACGCGCCGGCCGACGACGGCCTTGGGCACAGCTAGCCGGGCACAGCTAGCCGGGCGCAGCTAGCCGGGCGCAGCTAGCCGGAGCAGATGATCTGGTCGGCGGGAACGTAGGTCGTCGAGTAGGACTCGCGCTTGACCACGGAACCGCCCTTGGAGAAGACCCGCTGGACGGTGATGTCGAAGCCGTCCGTGAAGGCGTGCGGCACGCACGACGGGCTGCTGTCGGTGATCGACCTGCCGTGCTTGATATTGGTCCGGGGGCCGGCGACGGCGGTGACGTCGTAGACCTTCGTGCTCCACATCCGGCCGTGAACCTGGCCGCCGGACAGCCACATCTGCACGAGGATGCCGTAGGGGCTGTTGTTGGTCCACTTGTTGTCCAGGTCGGGCCAACTCACGGTGGCCTCGCGGCCCGCGGGGTAGCGCGAGATGTAGAACGAGTGCGCCTTGTGCGCGGTGAGCTCGACGCCCGCGAACCAGGCGAGGTTGTAGGTCACCGTCGAGATCTGCGAGACACCGCCACCAACGTTCTTGGTCAGGCGGTTGTTGGAGATGACGCCGGCCTCCTGGTAGCCCTTGGCCGACGTGCGCTCCCCCATCACCTTGTTGAGGCTGAACACCTCACCCGGCTTGATGAGCGTGCCGTTGACGGCTGCCGCGCCGAGGGTCATGTTGTTGGTCCGTGGCGGGTCGTAGGGGTAGGCCGAGTCGAAGCTGGCGATGACCTCGCGGACCCCCAGGGCCTGGGCACCTTCGGTCGTCAACGTCGCCTTGGCCGCGACCGTCGACAGCGAGACGCGCCGATCGGGGGCGGTGAGTGCCTTCACCAACAGGTCTGCGGCCGAGGCGGTGTCGACCGACACCCCGTCGACCGAGGGGCGGATGACCGGCTTGTCGCCTTCGAGAACGATCGTGGCGTCCTTGGGTGTCACGACGACCGCGCTGGTCGCCGACGCAACGACACCGCGCAGGGCCTCCTTGTCGACGATCGGGTTGAGCGTGCCGCTCTCGTCCGGGACCATCGAGAGCGCCTCGGCATACTGCTCGGGCGTGACGACTGCGGTCTTGTCGCCCACGACGATCGTCACCGGGCCAGACATCGCCGGTGCCGCGAACGCGGTCACCGCGGCATCGACCTTGGCCTTGGTGACCTTCGGTGCGGTGATGGACGCGGCAGCGGTGACCGACTCGACCCGCGGCCAGGCCTGGACCACCTTGCGGACGGCATCGTCCAGCTGCAGGGCCACGCCGTCGACCGCCGGGGTGGTGGCGACCTTCCCACCAGCGAAAGACACCGTCCCGTCGACGGCCGTGGTCTGGACCGTCGCCGCCTTCTCGGTGAGCGCAGCCAACAGACGGGGCTCGTCAGCCTTGACGAGGATCGGCCGGTCGGTGCGCCCGCTGAGGCGGGCCCAGATGACGGTCGGATCGAGGGTGAAGCCGGTCAGCCCGTCGAGGGTTCCGGGGATGTCGAAACTCAACCCCGAGGCGACTGGATCGATGCTGACCGATGACTGGGTCCCTGCCAGATCGACCCGGATCGGAGTCTTGGCCTTGGCTGCCAACTCGGTCGTGAGTCGCTCGGCGGCCTGCTCGGTCGACATGCCACCGACGCTGACCCCCTCGACGACGAGCGCGGCAGGGACCTGCCGACCGGTCCACCAGGCGACCGCGACGTACGCCCCCACGAGGATCGCGACGGCCACCACGGACCGGACGACGATCCGACTCCACTCACGCACGCCGACTCTCCTTGCCACGTTGACCCCCGCTACGTCCGCACACGGTAGCCCACGAACCTGACACCCCGTTGAATCGATCAGCAGTCAGTCGAGATGTCCGTACTGCCCACGGAAGAAGGTCAGCGCTGCCGGAGTCTCTTCGGCCAGGCTGAGCGCGACCACCTCGCCGACGACGATGCTGTGATCGCCGCCGTCGTAGACCGCAGTCGTGCGCACCTCGAACCACGCCAGGGCATCGTCGAGCAACGCCACGCCGGTCAGCGAACTGCGATGGTGCGCAACGGGATCCAACTGCCCGGCCAGCGGCCGACCACGCGTGGCAAACCAGGCGGCAGCGCCCCGCGCCTGGGTGCCGAGCACGCTCACGCCCCAGTTCCCAGCGCTGAGGATCGCCTCGTGGAACCGCGTCTCCCGCTCGACGCAGACGAGGATCAAGGGCGGGTCGAGGGAGACGGAGGTCAGCGAGTTTGCCGTCATCGCATGGTCGGCGCCCTCGACGAGACACGTGACGACGCTCACTCCTGTGGCAAAACGGCCGAATGCGGTCCGAAACCGCCCCGGATCAACCGGATCGAGACCGTCCGCGTTCACGGCAGGTCCACCAGCAGACCCTCGAACCAGGTGTCCGACGTCCGAGGCAGCCGCTCACCGGTCGCCGGATCCAGGCGCGCGAACGCCTCTCGGCCGGACAGCCGGGCGGCGATGTCGTTGGAGAGGCTGTAGTAGCCGCCGAACACGCTCACCTGGGTCCGGTGGGCGGCCAGGGCCGAGGCCTGCCGCTCGACTGCGACGGCGTCGCGGACGACATGGCTGACGATGGCGTCCTCGACGACGGACACGGCATACGGCTCGTCCTGGGTGGGGATGTGCAGTCCGCTCGCGGCGGGCACCTGCTCGGCCAGCCACTGCCGATCCTCGACCACCCACAAGCGTGGCGTCAGCGTCTCGAAGAACCGCCCCGGCCGCTCGGCCGGGGGCAACCCGGTGATCGCGGCCTGCACGACCCGCCGGGTCTGGATGTGGTCCGGGTGGCCGTAGCCACCGTCCACGTCGTACGTCACCACGACGTCCGGACGCCGTTCGCGCAGGTATGCCGCCACCAGGCGTGCGGCCTCGGCCACGTCGGCCCCGGCGAAGGCGCGCGGGTGGTCGGCGGACGGCATACCGGCCATGCCCGAGTCGCGCCACCGCGGACCGGACCCGTCATCTCCGAGGAAGGTATGCCGCGCACCCAGGCGAGCCATCGCGCCGGCCAACTCGCCCGCGCGGAACTCTCCGAGGGTGTCGTCCCGGTCGGACGTGCGATGCCGCACATCGGCCGGGATCACCTCGCCCTCCTCGCCGAGGGTCGCGGTGAGGACCTCGACATCGTGGCCGCGCGAGACGTAGTGAGCGATGGCGACGCCGGTGGCAAGGGTCTCGTCGTCGGGATGGGCGTGGACGAAGAGCAGACGGGCCATTACAGAACAGTACGTGCCTCGGGGAAGTGACAGGCCACTCGGTGACCCGGACTGAGCTCCACGGGCAGGGGAACCTCGACGGTGCAGCGCTCCTGGGCCTTCGGGCAACGGGTGCGGAAGACGCACCCGCTCGGCGGATTCTGCGGGCTGGGCAGGTCGCCCTTGAGCAGGATCCGCTCCTTGTGCTCGATCCGCTTGGGGTCGGGCACCGGCACGGCCGAGAGCAGGGCATGGGTGTAAGGGTGCAGGGGCGCCTCGTAGAGCTCGTCCCGGTCGGCCTCTTCCATGATCTTGCCCAGGTACATGACGATGACCCGGTCGGAGATGTGGCGGACCACCGAGAGGTCGTGCGCGATGAAGACGTAGGCCAGACCCTGCTCCTCCTGGATGTCCTCCAGAAGGTTGACGACCTGTGCCTGGATCGACACGTCGAGGGCCGACACGGGTTCGTCGCAGACGATGAGCTTAGGCTTGAGCGCGATCGCCCGGGCCACCCCGATGCGCTGGCGCTGCCCGCCGGAGAACTCGTGCGGGTAACGGTTGTAGTGCTCGGGGTTGAGCCCGACCCGCTCCATGAGGCCCTGGACGGCCGCCCGACGACCACCCTCGGGGGTGATCTTCTGGATGTCGTAGGGCGCCGCGATGATCGAGCCGATGGTCTGGCGCGGGTTGAGCGAGCCGTAGGGGTCCTGGAAGATCATCTGCATCTCGCGCCGCAGCGTGCGCAACTCGGCACCCTTGGCGTGGGTGATGTCGCGGCCCTCGAACTCGATGGTTCCGGCCGTCGGCTCAAGCAGCCGCAGCAGGGTCCGCCCCGCGGTCGACTTGCCACAGCCGGACTCCCCCACCAGGCCGACGGTCTGCCCCGGCGCGACGTCGAACGAGATCCCGTCGACGGCACGCACCGGGTTGTCCGGTCGCTTGATGAGGGTCTGGCGGAACTGCGGGAAGTGCTTGGTGAGATTGGTCAACCGCAACAGTGGCCGACCCGCCGGGGTGGCCGACGGTGCGGCGCCGGTGCTCGTCTGAATGGTCATGCGCCCCTCCTCACAGCCTGGGCTTGATCTCGCTGGCGAACAGCTCGGCGCGCGTGGCCGGCTCCAGATGGCAGCGGGTCAGGTGACCCGGACCGGCTGCCGTCAGGTCGGGGACCGCCGCTCGACACGCGTCGGCGGGCACCTGACCGGTGAAGGCGCAGCGCGGGTGGAAGGCGCAGCCCGACGGCACGTTGATGAGCGAGGGCGGGTTCCCCGGAACGGGATTGAGGCGACTGAGCCGGGCCCGGTCCAACCGAGGCATCGACGTCAGCAGACCCCACGTGTAGGGGTGCTCGGGCTCGTAAAACACGTCGTTGACCGGGCCGTGTTCGACGGCCTTGCCGCCATACATGACGAGGATGTCGTCGGCCATCTCGGCGACCACACCGAGGTCGTGGGTGATCATGATGATCGCCGAGCCGAACTCAGCCTGCAGTTTGCGCATGAGGTCAAGGATCTGGGCCTGCACCGTCACGTCGAGCGCCGTCGTCGGCTCGTCGGCGATGAGCAGGCTGGGGTCGTTGGCCAGAGCCATCGCGATCATGGCCCGCTGGCGCATCCCACCGGAGAACTCGTGGGGGTATTGGTCGACCCGTCGGGCCGGGTTGGGGATGCCGACCAGACCGAGCAGGTCGACCGCTTTGGCCTTGGCAGCGGACTTCGAGGTGTCGGAGTGGTGCACCCGGATCGCCTCGACGATCTGCGACCCGATCGTGTAGTAGGGGTGCAGCGCCGAGAGCGGGTCTTGGAAGATCATCGCCATCTTGTTGCCGCGCAGCTCGCGCAGCCGCTCGTCGGTGACCGTCATGAGGTCCTCGCCGTCGAGCCAGATCTGGCCGGAGGCCCGCGCTCGGGTGCGCCGGTGCAGGCCGAGGATCCCTTGGCTGGTCACCGACTTGCCCGAGCCGGACTCACCGACGATGCCGATGGTCTTGCCCCGCTCGACCGTGAAGTTCAGCCCGTCGACGGCCTTGACCAGACCGTCATCGGTCGGGAAGTGCACCTTGAGGTCGCGCACATCGAGGTATGCCGTGCGCTCACCGGCCGCTCTAGCGGACGGCGACGTGGTGACGGTGGCTCCAGAGGTGTCGGCCATGGTCAGCTCATCCTCACGCGCGGGTCGATGACGCCGTAGAGGACGTCGACGACGAGGTTGGCGATGACTATGAAGAACGAGGCCACGACGACCACCGCAACGATGACGGGAAGGTCGGTGTTGGTGATGGCCTGGATCGACGTCCAGCCCAGTCCGCGGAAGCTGAAGACCTGCTCGCTGATGATGGCCCCGCCGAGCAGACCGCCCAGGTCGAGACCGGCAGCGGTGACGATCGGGGTGAGCGCTGCGCGCAGCCCGTGGCGCCGGACGACGACCGACTCCTTGACGCCCTTGGCTCGGGCGGTTCGGATGTAGTCCTCCGACATCGTCTCAAGCATGTAGGCGCGGGTGAGGCGGACGTAGGACGCCCCGAAGATGGCGGCGAGGGTGAGTGAGGGCAGGAAGATGCTCTGCATCCACGGCCAGAGTCCCTCGGAGAGTGGGACGAAGTTGGGGATGGGCCAGAGCTGCCACTTGATGGCGATGAAGACGAGCAGCAGTTGGCCGATGAAGAAGCTCGGCAGGGAGTAGCCGATGAGGGACACGCCGACGAGCAGTCGGTCGATCCAGCGCCCTCGATTGAGGGCCGCGATGATCCCGAAGAAGACACCGGACGTGATCCACAGGACGAAGGCACCCAGGGCGATGGAGGCCGTGATCGGCAGACCGTCCTTGATGATCTCGGTCACCGACTTGGCCTGGCGCTGCGAGTAACCGAGGCACGGAGCGGCGCAGGTGAACACGGTCTGCGGGGCGCGGGCCTTCTGCTCGGGGTCGTCGGGGAAGTCCCGGGCGACGAACAGGCCCTTGACGAAGTTGGCGTACTGCACGGTGATCGGCTTGTCGAAGCCCAAGAGCTTGCGGTTGCCCTCGATGACCGCCGGCGTGCAGTTCTTCGCGCAGGTGAGGCTCGCCGGATCGACGGGCGAGGCGAAGAACACGAGGAATGTGGTCATGCTGATGATGAAGAGCATGACGACGACCGAGATAAGCCGCCTGATGATGTAGAAGAACATGGGTCAGGGCACCTCGCGGGTGCGCTCACCTTCCTCTCGGTCCGGGGGGCGACTGTGCCGGACGGGGGATGTCCCCATCCGGCACAGTCGGTAGTCCTGCGACATCGGTGCCAGCCGTGTCAGCACCGACGTCTGGGTTTACTTAACCGCGATGTTCGCCAGGTCGGCGTAGCCGCCGAACAGGGTGTTGACCTCGAAGTTCTTGACGCCCGAACCGTAGACGAAGGTGAACTTCTGGTTGACCAGCGGGATGACGCCGCCGTCCTTGGAGATCATCTCGTCGATGTCGCCCCACGCCTTCTCACGGGCGGCCGGGTCGGTGATCAGGTATGCCGCGTCCATGGCCTTGTTGGCCGCGTCGCTGTTGTAGTAGCCGTAGTCCTGGTTGCTGCTCGTCGGCGTGATGTTGATCCGACCATCGAACAGCGGCGGGATGTCCGTCGAGCCCGACGGCCAGTCAGCGCCCCAGCTGGCGTAGAAGGCATCCTTGGTCTTCATGGCCGCCCCGGAGATGGTGCGGTAGTACTTGTCGGTGATCCCCTCGAGGGTCACGTTGAAGCCTGCCTTGTCCCACGTCTCCTTCAGCGCCGCGAACGACTTGTCGCGGGTGGGCGTCTTGCGGTAGACGACGGTGATGTTGACCGGCATCGCGACACCAGCGTCGGTGAGAACCTTCTTCGCGCCGTCGGGGTCACCGGCGGTCGGAGCACCGAAGGGGTTGAAGTCCTTGTAGCACGCGAGCACCTTGTTGCACATCGCGTAGGTGGGGACCATGACCTGCGGCCCACCGTTGGCGGTGATGTAGGCGTCCCGGTTGGTCGCCATGGCGAAGGCCTGGCGGACCTTGGGGTTGGACATCGCCGTGCTCGTCATGTTCGGCTGGATGTAGTCGACGTACGGAGCCGGAACGTTGGCCATGCGCTTGTCGGCGCCCGGCGTGCTGGCGATCGTCGGCAGCACCGACGGCGGAGCCGTACCGAAGGTGATGGCGGTCTTGTCGTCGCCACCGTCGGCCAGCAGGCGCTGGTAAACCGTCTCGCCCTGGATGCCCTCGACGTCAACGATCTTGTCGGGGTACGCCTTGCGGATCGGGTCGGTCGCCGCGTCCCAGTTGGGGTTGCGGACCCAGGTGCCACCCTTGGCCGGGTCGAAGGTGCCTTCCAGCATGTACGGGCCGTTGGACCAGGGGGCGAACAGGCTCTTGTCAGCCTTGTCCTGCGCCTTGGGGAACGGAGCGAAGATGCCCAGCGCCGCCGTGGCCTGGTTGAAGTCGGCCCACGGGGTCTTGAAGTGCAGCGTCAGCGTCTGACCGTCACAGGTGACGGCTTTGTCATAGAGCGCCTGGCCGGTGCCGTTGTACGGGCCCTTGTAGGACGACGTGCCGTCGGCGTCGTTCGGGATGTCGAGGAACTGCAGCGAGTAGGTCGGCCCGTTGGAGATCAGGTCGGTGGCGAAGGTACGCGAGCCGCCGTACTTAACGTCCTCACAGGTGACCTTGGCGCCGTCCTGCCACTTGGCGTTGTCGACGATCGTGAACTTCCACGTCTTGCCGCCGTCGCTCATCGTGCCGAGGTCGGTGGCGAGGTCAGGCACCAGCTTGGGGTTCGCTCCCGTCGAGTAGCTGGTGAGGTAGCGCATGTAGACCCGGTTGGCGGTCTGCAGGTCCGCGCCGACGTAGGACTGCTGAACGTCCAGGCCATTGTGCGGGCCGAGGTTCAGGATGTAGAGCGTCCCGCCCTTCGCGACTGCCGCAGCCGTCGACGCGGTTGTGGTGCTGGGCGTCGAGCCCGAGCTGCAGGCTGCAGCTGTCATTGCCACCGCCGCGCCGAGGGCGACGGCGGCCGCGCCCTTCTTCATGCGCATCATGCAATCTCCTTGTCGTACTTCCGTCGCACGTGCTACGACGGGTCGTCGGTCCGCGACGGGCGTCGCGAACCGTCACTTATCGCTCTCGGGGGGATAGCGATAAGTCGTGGGTTCCCTGCGCACCGCGCAGAGGGTATGCCGGTCGGCCCAGGCTCATTGACGGCCCGCCTTGGGGTCGAGCGCGTCGCGGAGGCCGTCGCCGAGAAGGTTGAAGGACAACACGAGGAGGAACACGGTCACCCCCGGGAAGAAGAAGTAGGCCGGGTCGGGCAGCGCATAAGAGACCGTGTCATTGAGGATCGCGCCGAGCGAGGCAGTCGGCGGGTTGAGGCCGACGCCGAGGAAGCCCAGGGCCGCTTCGGCCGAGATGTTGGCCGGGAGGACGAGCGTGGTGTAGACGAGCAGGGGGGCCCACAGGTGCGGGAGCAACTCCTTGAAGTAGAGCCGGCCGCGGCGTGCCCCGAGCGAGCGGGCCGCCTCAACGAACTCGCGTTCACGCAACGACAGCACCTGGCCGCGGATGATCCGCGCGAAGAACGGGAAGCCGAAGAAGCCGAGGACGAGCACCATGAACGCGATCTTCGGTGGTGGAGCGCTCGACGGCTGACCCATGATTGAGGCGA
>Ga0209719_1000893_pt1 | contig 40968 bp, 31 predicted proteins | sample AD_JPNAS2_MetaG_FD_184421 | JGI IMG/M metagenome (GOLD analysis project Ga0209719, IMG submission 184421) | Active sludge microbial communities of municipal wastewater-treating anaerobic digesters from Japan - AD_JPNAS2_MetaG (SPAdes) (version 2) | ecosystem: Engineered > Bioreactor > Anaerobic...
ACGAGGTCCAGGAAGAAATGGGTCCCGTAGGACACCTCGGGGACGTGCCCCGCCTCCTCCCGGGCGATCTCGACCAGCACCGACGTGTTGTTGATGTCTGCATAGCTCACATTGACGCCGAGGTCAATATTGCTGCTTCCCCAGCGCCCCGGCCCCATCATGACGAGCGGCTGACCGGCGATCTCGGGATGCTCGTTGATCCGGCCGACGATCCGCCCCAACGTCTTCTTGACGTCGGCGTCCGCGATCGCGGCGTACCGCTTCGGGTCGATGTACAGGATGTAACGGATCCGCTCCACGACCCCGCCGCTGATCGTCCGGCTGGAGCGGAAGAGGACCCGCGCCTTCGGCAGGTCGGCGGGCAGCGCCAGCGGCCCCGTCGTTCCGGGCAGGCGCATGGGCCGGCACTGGAGCAGGTTCACCCGGACGCGGCCCTCGGGGTCCACGGCGGCCGTGAATTCCGTGTCCAGCGGGTGGCCGTAGGCCGCCTCCAGGCGGGAGAGCATCTCGCCCACGATCTTCACGAACGCCGTCCGGTTGATCAGGTTGTTGAAGGTCAGGACGAACTTGTTCGTCCCTGGCGGCAGCCGCCCGGTGAAGGGATCGGAGAGGTAGCCGTCCTTCATCAGCGAGACGAGCATCGGCAGGTTCGGAAACTCTCCGTCGCGAAAGACCTCCCGGACGGATTTCGTCGCGAGCCGGTTCTCCTCCAGGTCGATCACGTCCATCTCCCACTGGGAATACTTGGCGATCCGCGTGCCCGTCTCGGGCCGCAGTTGCGGATGGCTCACCGCGATCATCCGCGGGTAGTCGTCGCCCACCCGGTTGACGGCCCGCGTGCCCAGCCCGAGGACGAGGCGGATCATGCCCTGCTCCGGATCGATCCGGTTCGTCCAGGCGTAGAGGTTCCGGGAGAAGGCGACGCCGGCCAGGGTCGGGAAGAAGTAGCGGTTGAAGGGCATGCCGGAGACCCGCTGGACGAGGATCGCCATCTGCTCGTCGCTCTCCCCGAGTCCCCGCATCCGCCGGTACGTCAGGGCGTCCGGGTTGAGCGTGCTCGCGTAGACGAGCTTCACCGCCGTGAGAAAGGCCTCCAGGCGTTCCTCGGGGCTTCCCTGGTTCGCGCAGTACTCGCTCCGGTACTTGCCGGCGAAGGCGTTGCCGAAGCTGTCCTCGAGCAGCGAGCTCGACCGGACGATGATCGGGGCCTGGCCGAAGTAATCGAGCATGTCCTTGAACTGCTCCAGGATCTCGGGGGTGAACCGGCCCGCGAGGAAGCGCGCCTCCACGTCGGCGAATTCCTCGTGCGAAATGTGGGAGCTGCGCGAGAGCTTGAGCCGCAGGCGGAAGAGTTCGTTGTTCACGAGGAAGGTGAAGAACACGTCCGAGCCGATGTAGAAGGAGTCGTGCTCCTCCAGGATCTCGCGGAAATCGAAGGCGCCCTCGGTGGAGGCGAGGACCCGCCGGGCGAGGAGCATTCCCGCGGCCTTGCCGCCGATCCGGCCCGATCCGATCAGGCGGTCCCGGATGGTGAACAGATCGCCGATCGTGAAGTACTGGTCGGCCAGCCGGTTGAATTCCGGATGATTGCCGATCATCATCCGCGTGAGCTCCTGACGGAGCGCGGTGATCTCCGGGGTGCTTTCCGGCAGGGGCTCGCCGGCTTCGTGGTACTGCAGGAGTTTCCGGTATACGCTCTTCCAGGGGGCCGTCGATTTTTCCTTGACGTGCAGCGGCTTCCGGCTGGCCCGGGCGGAGATCGCCGCGGCGTCGCCGCTCTGGAAGACGGGGGACCATCCCTCCTCCGTGCGGACGTGCGGGAGGAACATCTGGGGGGAGTAGCGGGCCCAGACCTTGAGCGGATGGATGTACGTCTCGTCCTGGACGCGGTAGACGTCGATCAGCACCTGCGTCGTATCCCGGATGCGGGCGACGGCGCTGTGGGCGTGGTGTCCCCGGGTCAGGGCGAAGAAGGCCACCGTGTCGAGTTCGTAGAGAAAGGGGCAGGTGAGCTGGAAGAAGTTGGCCAGCAGCTCGTCCGTGGCCCACTCGTCGACGAGGGCGGACAGGTTGTCGAAGATGTAGAACGCCTCCTTGCCCAGGGTTTCGATGATCTGATGGACCTCGCCGCTGAAGGCGTCGAAGCCGTCGTGGGGATTGACCTCGATGAGGGTGAGCCCCGGCACGGGCTCCAGGATGGGCGCATGGGGGGCGAAGCGCATGTACGCACAGCGGCGCCCGTCGGCGATGGCCCGGGCGGCGAAGGGCCGGGCGAAATGGAGGTAATCGTCCAGATGGTCCACCTGCCAGACGACGTTGTCGCCCAGCCGAAGCCCCTGGACGACCGCGTCCAGGTCGGGTAGACCGCTCGTAACCGTTTGGGAATCCATCACGTGCTTCCTTGCCGATAAGGGTGTTCTTTCAGGGCGTACGCCCTGAAAGGTCAAGGGGAAATACGCCATCGGATGCGCCTTGGGTCGCGGCCCCGGGCATCCCTTCTCCGACAAAGCAAGCGCGATGCCAGGACGGCCGTGCGCGGCCCCGCGTCCGGGTGGGGCGACGTCCCTTTTCGACAGGCCGGGTCCAAGGTGGGGGCTCAACGGTCCATCCCTTCATAAATTCATGCAATTATGCATTCCACCACAAGGTCGTCCGAAGGCCGGCGCGCGGATCGTTGCCGGGGCGTGAGGAAATCCGGCGCGCCTCGGCCGTCCCAACCGGGCACAAAGTTGTTTCAATTTTGCCGTCCCGTCCAAAATCGGCAACATAAATGTTCCGTGAACTTTTCGCCATCGGAATATTGACAGTAACCCCCTTTGCGGGTATGACGAAGTCAAAGGAGGAAACGCGCATGCCCGTGCCTGCGGAACTACTCGATCTGATTGCCCGTTTCGACCTTCAAAGAGACGCCTACCGTTCCGGAGCCTACAACGAGACCCAACTCCGCCGTGAGTTCATCGACCCCTTCTTCAAGGCCATGGGTTGGGACATAGACAATGCGGCCGGAAACGCTGAGGCTTACAAGGATGTGATCCACGAGGACGCGATCCGGATCGGTGGTGCGGTCAAGGCCCCGGATTACTGCTTTCGGATCGGCGGGACGCGGAAATTTTTTGTCGAGGCGAAAAAGCCTTCCATCGACCTTTCGGGGGCTGCCGCCCCTGCTTATCAGCTCCGCCGCTACGCTTGGTCCGCCGGCCTGCCGCTTTCGATTCTCACCGACTTCGAGGAGTTCGCCGTCTACGATTGCCGGATCAAGCCGGTCCAGACCGATCGGGCGTCTGTCGCACGGCTGCTCTATTTCACTTACCGGGACTATCCGGATCGCTGGGCCGAGATCGCCTCGATTTTCACCAAAGACGCCGTCCTTAAAGGGGCCTTTGACCGTTACGCCGACACCGGCCGCCTGAAGAAGGGAACGGCCGGCGTGGATGAGGCCTTCCTCCGGGAAATCGAGGCTTGGCGAGACCTTCTTGCCCGGAACATCGCCATCCGGAATCTTGGCCTCAGCCAGCGGGAACTCAACGCCGCCGTGACGCTGACGATCAATCGGATCATCTTTCTCCGGATCTGCGAGGACCGGGGGATCGAGCCTTACGGACAGCTTCAGTCACTTTTGAACGGCGCCGGCGTCTATCGGCGTCTCGTCGAAATCTTTCAGCGGGCCGACGACCGCTACAATTCCGGCCTTTTCCACTTCCGACAGGAGAAGGACCGTTCCGCGCCGCCGGATACCCTCACGCTTGATCTGAGCATCGACGACAAGACGCTGAAGGAGATCGTCCGGGGGCTCTATTATCCCGATTCTCCTTACGAGTTTTCGGTCCTCCCCGCTGACATTCTCGGGCGGGTCTACGAGCAGTTCTTGGGCAAAATTATTCGCCTCACCACCGGTCACCAGGCCAAGGTGGAGGACAAGCCGGAGGTGAAGAAAGCGGGCGGTGTCTTCTACACCCCAACCTACATCGTGGACCACATCATCGGTCGGACGGTAGGTCGCCTGCTGGAGGGCCGGACGCCCGCCCAGGCGGACAGACTCAGAATCCTCGACCCTGCCTGCGGTTCCGGCTCTTTTCTGATCCAGGCCTACCAGCGCCTCCTCGATTGGTACCGGGACCGCTATGTCGAGGGGGGACCGGAAAGGCGGGCCAAGGGACGCAGACCGATTCTTTATCAGGCCGCCGGCGGCGAGTGGCGGCTGACGACGGCGGAACGCAAGCGGATTCTGCTGAACAACATCTACGGCGTGGACATCGATCCCCAGGCGGTCGAGGTGACAAAACTTTCCCTGTTGCTCAAGGTTCTGGAGGGGGAGAACGAGGAGACCCTTTCCAGTTCGCTCAAGCTCTTCCATGAACGTGCGCTGCCCGATCTGTCCTCGAACATCCGCTGCGGGAACTCACTGATCGGGCCTGTCTTCTACGACGGCGCGCTGCCCGGCGTGCTGGCTGAAGAGGATCGCTACCGGATCAACGTCTTTGACTGGAAGGCGGAATTTCCGGAGGTCTTTGCCGGGGGCGGCTTCGACGCCGTCATCGGCAATCCACCCTACATCCGCATCCAGACGATGAAGGAGTGGGCACCGTTGGAGGTGGAGTTCTACAAGACCGCTTTCGTTTCCGCCGGGAAGGGGAACTACGACATCTACGTGGCCTTCGTCGAAAAGGGGCTCGGCCTTCTGAACCCAAAGGGGCGGCTGGGCTTCATCCTGCCGCACAAGTTCTTCAACGCCCAGTACGGCGAATCGCTCCGTGCCCTGCTGGCGAAAGGGAAGCATCTGAGCGAGGTCATCCATTTCGGCGACGCCCAGGTCTTCGCCGGGGCGACCACCTACACCTGCCTGCTCTTTCTGGACAGGGGCGGTTCGGAAAACTGCCGGTTTACGAAGGTTGCAGATCTGGAGTCATGGCGTCAGACCGGCGAAGGAACCGAAGGCGCGATTCCCGCCGCCTCCATCACTGCCGCCGAGTGGAACTTCGCCGTCGGTCGCGGCGCCGATCTTTTCGAGAAACTCCGCCGGATGCCAGTGAAGCTGGGGGATGTGGCGGACAGAATATTCCAAGGATTAATCACAGGTGCCGATCCTGTTTTTATCCTTATAGATTCGGGTGAAGGATCATATCTTTCTGCGGCTACCGGTCAGATACATCGGATAGAACCGGAATTAATGCACCCGCTATGCAAAGGTTCTGTGAATCTTCGGCGTTTTCATGTGAATGAATTAACGAAATCTATCCTATTCCCTTATAAACGTGCTTATGGGAAAGCCGAACTATTGACCATTAAGGAGCTTGTGGAAAAATACCCACACACATGGGAATACTTGAAAACCAATCGTGCTGCTCTCGAATCACGGGAGCGCGGCAAATGGAAGCACGATAGATGGTATGCTTTTGGGCGTTCGCAGAATCTCAATGAAATGGAACAAACTAAAATTTTGACTCCAAGTATCGCAAGCATGGCCTCTTTTACGTTGGATCTGTCTGGTTCCTATTATTTCGTGGGTAGTGGAGGAGGCGGCGGTGGTGGATACGGAATTACATTGAAGCATGATCAAATAATTCGTTACGAGTATATCTTAGGATTACTGAATTCTAGGTTGCTAGATGTTTTCCTGAAATCTTTCAGTAGTTCTTTTAGTGGTGGTTACTATGCCTACAACCGCCAATACATTGAGCAACTCCCCATCCGCACCATCGACTTCACCGACCCTGCGGATCGGGAGCAGCACAACCGGATGGTCGCCCTGGTCGAGGAGATGCTCGCCCTTCACAAGCAATTGGCTACCGCCCGGACGGACCACGAGCGGACCAACCTCAAGCGTCAAATCGATGCCACGGACCGCCGGATCGACCGCCTCGTTTATGATCTCTACGATCTCACAGATGATGAAATCCAGATCGTTGAAAAGGAGTGATAAGAAAAGCGCTATGCACCATCCTCGGAACTGATAAGTTGTTTCCAGTATGTTGGGGAAGAAGCAGAGAAGCCAAAGAATCCAAGAAGGCAGATGAATATGTCAAACAGCGAAAAGATTTTTGAAAGCTTGGATAAAAATAATTTTACGATAGATTGTAAGGAAATGAGACTCTCTCCCATTTCAGCTATCTCGGAAAATGACCAGCATGTGGGGCCGGGTTCGATTACCCAAACCAGTGACGGCCATTTTTGGGTAAAGATGTATTGCCGGGGGAATATTACCCCAGCGAGAGTCTTTAAGTCATATCAAAATGCCGAACTGGGAAAGTTATTAGAGGACGAACATTATTATGGTTTAGAGGCAGACGATTTAGATGGCAATCAGTGGACTACCGATCCGGTTTTACCGCAGTTTCTTCCCAGCATGGATTTCAACGGTTATGTTGTCGAAGCTCATTGCAGAAGATTATCAACGCAAAACGCTTTATCCTTTGAACCTGCCGCTAATTCTATTGTAATTGTCTATCGTGGCGATATTCCTATTCCGTGTAATACGCCAACAAGAACTGAAACCCGTGTGGGAGAGCGCTTATACGCTAAATCAATTAACTTGAATGTAGCGAGCTTTGAAGCGGCGGGTTTTGAGTTTGAAATTTTTAAAGAGCCATACTGCTTACGATTGTATGTTATGGCGGCATCAAAGCCAATCCATCTTGGAACAGTTGCGCGAATTTCAGAGGCGTTGCAACTCATACTTGGGCGGACGCTTTCATGGTCTGTAGTCGAGATCACGCAGCGAAAGACCCAGACCACCCATGTAAGAGCCGCTAAAAGGAATGAAAAACGCTCAAGAGTCGGACCGCCGATTGCGTCTGGAATCGTCGATGGGGAGAGAAATGTATGGATGCTCTTCACCAAATATTTTCAATACGTGCTTGAATACGAAGACGTATCTTGGCACCCCCTGTTTCGATTGATTAATTCTGTCTTTAAATCGGGAGAAGCCTCGATCGAAGCGGAAGGGTTGACTTTATCCGTTTCTATAGAGGGACTCCTCAAACAATTTTTCCTTAAGAAAGCGCTACCGAATGAAGATTTTGAGCAAAAGAGGTCTGAAGCACTTAGGATTATATGCAATTCTGCGATGGATAAAGATTTTAAAAACAGGGTTAACGGTTTTATAGGCAGCATGAAAGCCATTCAGCCAAAGGACCGTCTGTACGCACTCCGTGCTTCAGGCGTTATTGAAAATAAGCTGGTAAATTCTTGGAGCGAATTACGAAATCCTTCTGCTCATGGTGAACTTGTTGAAGAAAAAGATTTGCAGATGTATTTGGACAGATGCGCTTCCGCGCTTGTTCTTTTTTATCATCTCATTTTTCTTACAATAGGCTACACGGGCAATTACACAGATTACAGCAGTCACGGTTATCCGATGAAGACGTTCAACAAAGGGATTTCATAACCAGCGGATCGACCGCCTCGTTTATGATCTCTACGATCTCACGGATGATGAAATCCGGGTTGTCGAGAAGGATTGACAAAGCAGACTTCATATTGCATGATTGCTGACACTTGATGCTTTGAGGGATTTCCTGTGACAAAACAGGACAAGGTTCGGTACTGGATTATCGCTGCCGAGAATGACTGGCTGGTCTCCGGACGAAAAGTTTTCATTCTATAAAAGATGTACACAGGAATTTACCAAGCGTTATTTGATGGACATTGAGGAAATGATGACATGGTTGCGCAGCTTGATTCCATCGTCGATATCATAAGAAGATACGTCGCCGAATTGGAACGGCATCAGATCCCCGTCCGACAGGCCATCCTTTACGGTTCGTTTGCTCGCGGGCGAGTCCGGGAGGAGAGCGACATCGATGTGGCCCTGGTCTCGGAGGCGTTTACCGGCGATCGTTTCGAGGACCGGCGACGAATCGTTCCGCTTCGCAGAAAGATCGATAACCGGATCGAACCGATGCCGTTTACGCCGACAGGTTTTTCAGATGGCGGCAATCTGATCGATGAAATCAAAAGAACCGACATCATGATTGAATAAACGACCCTGGGGAAAGGTAGCGGCACGACCGGATAGTCCCCCCTGGTCGAGGAGACATTCACCCTCCACAAACAAATGGCCACGGCACCCATGCAGGATCGCCGGAAAACGAAAGCGCAACTGATCGAAGAACTGAACGTCCTGCGGGACCGGGATGCGCTGTGCCGGCGGTTGTTTTCCTCCACCGGCGACGCCGTGCTCGTCCTCGACGGGCTCCGCATCGTCGACTGCAACCCCCGGGCGCTCGCCATGTTCGGACGCACGCGGGAGCAGCTCGTCGGCCGGACGCCCCTGGCCATTTCCCCGGAGAGGCAACCGAACGGTATCCCCTCTTCCCGGTTCGGCTCCGACCTGCTCGCCGCGGTTCAGCCGGGCGAGCCGCTGCGGTGCGAATGGCAATATCTCGGCCCGAACGGAACCCCGATCAGCACGGAGCTGGTTCTCCACCGACTTGACGGCGGGTCCCGGGTGCTGGTCGTTACCCACGACCTCACGGAACGCAAGAGCGTGGACGATCTCTACCGCGCCCTGGCCCGCAATTCCCCCATCGGGGTATTCCTGGCGGTCGGGGGGAAGTTCGTCTACACCAACCAAAAATTTTGCGAACTGACCGGTTACGGCAGGAAAGAGCTGTCGGGCCGCCCGAGCGGGGAACTCATCCATCCCGAGGACCGGGACTGGGTGAGGCAGAAGGCCCTGCTGATGCTTCAGGGCGTCGTGACGGAACCCTTCGAATTCCGGGCGGTCAAAAAGGACGGCGCCATCACCTGGAACATGGAAACGGTGACCTCCATTACCGTCCGGGGGCAACGGGCCGTCCTCGGCAACTGCATGGACGTGACCCGGCAGAAACTCACCGAGGCGGCCCTGCGGGAGAGCGAGGCGCGCTACCGGACGATCATCACCGATATCGCCGACGGGTATTACGAGGTCGATCTGGCCGGCCGCTTCACGTTCTTCAACGATCGGGTCTGGCTGATGCTGGGTTACACCCGCGAAGAGACGATGGGCCTGAGTTACCTCCAATACACCCCCGAAGCGGCGGTTAAAAAGGTCTTCGAGGTGTTCAACAAGGTCTACCGCACGGGCGAGCCCTATCATGGTCTGGAATGGCAGGTCATGCGCAAGGACGGCACCCTGGGATTCGGCGAGACTTCGGTTTCGCTGATCCGGGACGCCGAAGGAAACCCGGCCGGCTTCCGCGGGATCGTCCGCGAGACGACGGAGCGCCGGAAGATGGAGGAGATCATCCTCAGCCTGGCCTACCAGGACTCCCTGACCGGGCTGCCCAACCGGCGGGCGTTCCTGGAGCGCTTTGCCCGGGAGATCGCCCGGTCCGGCCGTCACGGGCGCCAATTCATGATTGCTATGATGGATCTCGACCGGTTCAAGGAGGTCAACGACACCCTCGGCCATCCGACGGGGGACCGCCTGCTTCAGGCCGTCGCCGAACGGCTCCGGGGCCTGCTGCGCAGGGAGGACACCGTGGCGCGTCTGGGGGGCGACGAGTTCGCGCTGCTGATTCCAGACATCTCGGACAGGACCGCGGGCGAGCGGATCGGCGACAAGCTGGTCGCGGCCTTTCAGTCCGCCTTTACGGTCGATCCGCATTTCCTGCAGATCACCACGAGCATCGGCATGGCCGTCTATCCCGATGACGGCCTCGACGAGGAGGCGTTGATCCGGAATGCCGACGCCGCCCTCTACCGGGTCAAGGAGAAAGGCCGCAACGGCTGGGCGTGGCGCGAGGGCAATTTCCGCGATCAGGCCTGTCAGGGGGATTTACCCTTTCTAAACCCTTCAAAAGGGAGGGAATCGTCATGATCCGTTATCGAGACCTCGGCCTCGTCAACACGCGGGCCATGTTCGCCGCCGCCGTCCACGGGGGCTTCGCGGTTCCGGCCTACAACTTCAACAACATGGAGCAGCTCCAGGCGATCGTCCTGGCCTGTCTCGAAACCCAGTCGCCCGTCATCCTCCAGGTTTCCAAGGGGGCCCGGGACTACGCCGACGAGACCCTGCTGCGCTATCTGGGCCAGGGGGCCGTGGCGATGATGAAGCGGGTCGCGGCGGAAAAGGGCCTGGGCGAGATCCCCATCACCCTCCACCTCGACCACGGGGATTCCTACGACCTCTGCGTTTCCTGCATCGAGACGGGCTTCTCCTCCGTCATGATCGACGGCTCACACCTCGCCTACGAGGACAACTGCGAGCTGACGCGCCGGGTCGTGGCGTACGCCCACCGGTTCGACGTAACGGTCGAGGGGGAGCTGGGGGTGCTCGCGGGGGTGGAGGACGATGTCTCCGCGGAAAGCCATACCTATACGAAGCCGGAGGAGGTCCAGGATTTTCTGGCCCGCACGGGTGTGGATTCCCTGGCCATCTCCATCGGCACCTCCCATGGCGCCTACAAGTTCAAGCCCGGCCAGAATCCGGAGATCCGCCTCGACATCCTGCGGGAGATCGAAACGCGCATCCCCGGTTTTCCCATCGTCCTGCACGGATCCTCTTCCGTTCCGCCGGAGGCGGTGGACACGATCAACCGGTACGGTGGCCGCCTTCAGGATTCCATCGGGATTCCCGAGGCGCAGCTTCGGGAGGCGGCCCGGTCGGCCGTCTGCAAGATCAACATCGACTCCGACGGCCGCCTCGTCATGACGGCGGCGATCCGGGAGGTCTTTGCCAGCCGGCCCGCGGAGTTCGATCCCCGCAAATATCTGGGTCCGGCGCGGGAGGCCCTGAAGGCGATGTATCAGCGCAAGAACAGGGAGGTGCTGGGGAGCGCCGGCAAGGCCGCGGCGATCCTCGAAGCGATCGGGAGATGAGGACCAGACCTTAAAGGAGGGGACGGGATGCGCGCGGATCATTTTGCATTCAAAATGGCGGACGGGGTGGAGCTCTTCGTGTACCGGTGGCTTCCCGACGATCCCGCCGGGGCGACGGCCAAGGTTCAGATCGCCCACGGCATGGCGGAGCACGGCGGTCGGTACGAACGCTTCGCCCAGGCCCTGACCGCGGCCGGCTACGCCGTCTATGCGCCCGACCATCGGGGGCATGGACGGACGGCCCGATCCGAGGACGACCTGGGCTATCTGGCCGATGCGGACGGCTTCAACCGGGTGGTGGAAGACCACCTGGCGTTGAACGGCCGCATACAGAAGGATCTCCCGGGGCGGCCGGCCTATCTTTTCGGCCACAGCATGGGCGCCACGCTGGCCCAGGTTTACATCAGCCGGTACGGCGAGGCTCTGCGGGGGGCGATCCTGTCCGGAACGACGGCCCGCCAGGGGCCGCTCATCCTTTTCGCCCTCGGCGCGGCGCGTCTGGAGATGACATTCCGGGGGAACCGGGAACGCAGCCCGCTTTTGACGGCCCTGTCCTTCGGGGCCTTCAACCGGCCGTTCCGGCCGAACCGGACGGAGTTCGACTGGTTGAGCCGGGACACGGCGGAGGTGGACAAGTACGTTGCCGACCCCCTCTGCGGCTTCACCTGCACGACCTCGTTTTTCCGCGACCTTTTCACCGGCGTCCGGGTCGCGCACGCCTCCGCCACCTATGCCGAGGTTCCCGCCGGGCTGCCGATCCTCGTTTTCTCCGGCGATCAGGATCCCGTGGGCGGGTTCGGAAAGAGCGTCCGGCAGACGGTGGCGGCCTATCGCAAGGCGGGCTGCCGGGACGTGACGGGGAAGGATTATCCCGGCGGGCGTCATGAGATGCTCAACGAGACCAATCGGGACGCGGTCACGGCGGATATCCTGGCCTGGCTGGCCGACCACCGCTGATCCGCCCGTGCGGAGCGGTCGTCGACGGACGGAATGACGGCTCGTGGGTTAACCCACGAGCCGTCCGTGTTTCTATTCGCCGAGCTTCGCCGGCGGCTTCACCAGCGCCGTGATGAAGGTGGAGATCGCCACGACGGCGGCCCCGACGATGAACGGGATGTAGTAGGTCCCCGTCATGTCCTTCAGCCAGCCCCCGACAAACGGACCGGCAAATCCGGCGAGTCCCCAGGCGGTGAAGAGCAGCCCGTAATTCGTTCCCTGGGAGGTGGGGCCGAAGTACTGCAGGCACGTTGCCGGGAACAGGGTGAACATCGAACCGTAGTTCCAGCCGATCAGGGCCGCCACGATCCACAGCGCCCAGTAGACCGATCCCGACGGATACAGGAGCAGCATGGCCACGACCTGGAGGATGAAGATCCCCACGAAGGAGGCCCGGGTTCCCGTCTTGTCGGCGACGAGGCCGATCAGGATCCGTGAGACGGCGTTGAAGATGGCGAGCCAGCTCGCGGCGCCGGCGGCGACCATCGGGGAGAGCCCCTGGTCGATGCCGTGCCCGGCGATGTGGCCGATGACCATCAGTCCCGCGAACGCCGCGCAGAAGTAGGCGACGTAGAGGAGCCAGAACTGGGGGGTGCGGAAGGTTTCCTGGTAGGTGTAGTCCCGCGTCTTTCGGGCGGCGGTTCCCGGCGCCGGCGCCGGGGGCGTCCAGCCGGCGGGTTTCCAGCCCGCGGGCGGCACGGGCAGGCAGAAGGCGGCGAAGACCGCCATGATCCCCATGGCCGCCCCGACGTAGATGAAAACGTAGCGCCAGCCGATCGTGTCGATGATGTACGTCGCGAGCGGCGCCATGATGAAAGAGCCCAGTCCCAGACCCACGACGGCGAATCCCGTGGCGAGCGCCCGCCGGTCCGGCCACCACTTCGGGGCCGTGGCGATGGGGGGGAGATAGACCAGGCCGCCTCCGAAACCGGCGACGAGACCGTAGGTCAGGTAGAGCTGCCATTTTGCCTGGATGTAGCCGGACAGGACGAACCCGATCCCCAGAATGATCCCGCCCGTCAAGACGACGACCTTCGGCCCGAATTTGTCGCTCAGGCGCCCGGCCGGGTAGGTCGTCAGGCCGAAGACAAGGCAGCACAGGGCGAAAGCCAGGGCAATCTCCGCCCGGCTCCAGCCGAACTCCGCATTCAGCGGTTTGATGAAAACGCTCCACGCATACAAGAGGAGACCGCACGTCGTGCTCCCCAAAACGCCTCCCACGAGGGGAAGCCATCTCGGCATGACCCCCTGATTCTCCTTCGCCATCGCTGTTGTCCCTCCTTCGTGATGAATGGTGTGAATGCAACATGCGGAAAATCCGACGTCCGCGGCCACGACCATCGGGAGATTCCACAGTGCGGTTCAATCAACTGATGGAATAAAGAATGGTCTTTTAAAAGTCAAGCAAAAACAAATTGCTGAGAGGAAGGATTGACTATCGCCGCCGCCGCGCCGCGCGAATCAGCCAGCGGATCCCGAGGATCAGGCCGGTCAGGATGAGAAGACCGGCGCCGAAGGCCGTCCAGGTCAGCCAGGATCCGTGCGCCAGGAGGTCGACGGGATGGAGGCTGGGCTCCGGGACGATCCGGCCGAGTTTTCCCCGGTAGGTCTCCGGGATGTCGGGCAGGCCGTCGCCGTCGACATCGGTAAACTGCCTCAGGTAGACCATGAACCCGGCCCACTGCTTAAGTTCCTGGATCCCCGGACGCGACGGGTCCGCATCGATCCGCATGTCGGCCAGATTCTCGACGGGGCGGCCCTGGCGGTCCTTGGGAACGATCTTCAGGATCTGCCAGGTGAAGTCGCCGACCAGCTTGAGAAAGGTGGCGTTGTAGAGATTGGCGGCTACGCGGTACAGCGCCTTGTTCCGGCAGGTGGTGTCGAGCGGCCGCCAGCCTTCCTCCGCCGAGCCGATCCGGATGTCCGTCACGCGGTCGAAGATCAGGCGTTTCGGATTGTAGGTGAACCGGACGCCGGAGACCTGAAGGAAGTAGGGATCGCCCTTGAGTGGGTGGATGCTCGTCAGCACCTCGAGGGCCTTCTTAATTTCCGCGCCGGTGAGATAGACCGCGATGACCGGATAGCCCATCGTGTCGTCCATCCCGAGGCCCAGCGGGATCGCCCGGAAGACGTCCGTCACGGCGAGCGCGCCGGTCCGGCCTTTCATCAGGTCGTCCCGGATGACGCCGTTCGATTCGACGGCCATGACGATTCTCGTCGCGGTGTCCGCCGGATCGAAGGCGTGGCGGTTCGCCATCCAGACGAGGGCGTCTGCCATGAGGTTGCCCAAGTTGGATTCCTCTTCCTTTAGGGTCAGGTCGAAGGCCGTCTCGGCGATGATCTGGCGGAAGGACAGGTCGTGCGCCGTCAGGACGTTTTGGTCGACGATACCGGCGAAGGCCTCGATCCGCCGCTGGATCACCGGATCGGCGGGGATGCGCGCGTCGATCGGGACCGACCGGTACGCCCGGACCGCGATCCGTCCGTCCCGTCGCTCCAGGTCGAGCACGCCGACCCAGCGGCCGTTGGCGCCGGCCTGAACGATCACCGTGTCACCCACGCGGAGCGGCGCCTCCAAGCGGGTGTGGCTGTGGCCTCCGACGATGACGTCGATCCCCGGCGCCTCCCGGGCCAGGGTGACGTCGTTCAGCGGTCCGGCCATGCGGCCTAGGCCGTTGTGGGACAGGCAGACGACCCAGTCCACCTTCTCGACGTTCCGGAGGCGGTCGATCATTTGGCGGGCGGTCTCGATGGGGTCCGCGAAGACGAGCGGTTTGGCGAAAGGCGCCATCTCGGCCGCCCCCCGCCCGAGGAGGCCGAAGATCCCGATCTTCCGGTCGTCCCTGACGAGGATGATGTAGGGCTTCACGAGGCCCTCGGCAAACCGCTCGGCCAGGGCGTCGTCCCGGGGATCGTTCGGGCTGAAGCGGAGGTTCGCCTGGACGAGCGCCGGCAGGCCGTCCGTGGAGCTTGCCGCGGAGAGCATCTGCGCCACGCCCGCGGGCTTCAGATCGAACTCGTGGTTGCCGAAGGTGGCCGCGTCGTAGCCCATCGCCTTGAGCAGCCGGAGTTCCGCAGCCGCCTCGCGGCTGATCGTGTGGAAGAGGGACCCCATGAGAAAGTCGCCGCCGTCGAGAACGAGCACGGGGTACGGGCTGTCGGCCTTCTCCCGCGCGATCGCCGTGGCGAGGCGCGCCCAACCGCCGACGGTGCGGTCGGCGCCCGTCCGGTCCGGCCGGTAGTCGATCTCCGGGGCAAATCCCAGGAGGTGCGAGTGGAGGTCGTTCGTATGAACGATCCTCAAGGCCGGTTCCCGGGCGTCCAACGGCGCGGCGCCCCACAGGGCCAGCACGGCGATCAGACTGAAGATGCCCGCCACCGTTCTTTTCATCACATCCTCCTTAAAGGTCGGGAACCCCGGGGTCGGTATCACGCCGTGGCGGCGTTCGCGGGGTGCGGATGCCCAATCCCTATCCTTTCCGCCCCGGGACGTCAAGGGAGAACGGTCTCCCGGCAGGTCGTCTTCGATTCGGGTCCGGCCCCGTCGCCGGACGCGGGGAGGTCGGGTCCGCATTCCGGTGGACAAACCCCAAGCCGTCTGATACCTTGGGCTACCGATTGCGGAGGAGGGAAAACCATGAGCAACCAGTATGAGCGTTTCATCGTGCGGAAACCCACGCTTGTCAGCGAACTGCCGGATCATGACTTCAGCCAGGCCATTCCCTACCCCGTGCTGATGGGCAAGGAACTGGTTCCAGAGGCCCGGGCCTGGGCGCTCTACCTGTTCATCAAGGAGATCACCCAGGAACTCAAGGACCTGGCCATCGGGACGGACCGGGCGACGCCGCACAAGCACGCCTTCGACGAAATGTACCTGATGATCGGCGAGGAGAAGGCCATCACGTTCGAAGTGATCATGGGCAACGAGACTTACCGGGTCGAGACGCCGGCCGCCGTCTATATCCCCAGCGGCGTTCCGCACGGCATCCGCCCCGTCGATGCGACCGTGGGGAAAACGGGCGGACTGATCCCCGTCTGCCTGAACGGGGAATACATCACCCTGCCCGTCGACGAGCCGGGGTAAGGCGCCCGCGAAGGCCGACAGCGATACCCCTTCAGGACATCCCGGGACCGGGATGTCCTCCGTGGCGTGGACCCCTCTGTCGTCCCGACCCGCGAACGGCGGGCCAAGGTTCCACGATTAACACCCGCCCCCGTCTCCGCCGCCGGAACTGCTCGCGGCCGCGGAGGCGTCTTCCGCTTGCGCGGTGCCCATGGCACTGGCCATCGCCGCGGCGTCGACCGACGCTTCGACATCGTTCCCGGAAGGCGCGTCGAGCAGGGCAACGGAACAGGGACCCGTCGGGTCTTCTTTCAGGCATTTCTGAAAGATCTCGATCGCCTTATCCCATTCTCCCCGGTCCTGCGCATCGAGCCCCTCGCCGAAGTACAGAAGTCCCGGATAAGACTGGGTTGCGTAGCGACCGATCGTTTCCTCTTCTTTCCTGGAGAGTTGAACCCCAAGATCCTTCAGAATGCCAAAGGCGATCGCCTTTTCGATCTTGAAGAATTCCTTGACAGGTCCGCCCGCGTCCTGCCTGCCGATTTCCCCTCCCGTCGGCACGTTCGTCAAGAGGCCCTTGACGTCCATCTTGTCATTGCCGGCGGTCAGCATATTGCCTGTCACGATCTTTCCCGCACCGATAAGTCGGCCTACCCGTGGCGCCGTCCTCTTGTCCACGATGCCGCTCCCGCCCAGTCGAAGCTCTTCCAAAAGCTTTTGAACGCGAATGCGCTCCACGACCTTCAAGGATTGCGCCTTGCTCAGATCCGTGATCAGCATGGCCGCAATCGCCTTCTGCAGGGGCCTGGCCTGTTCGGTCAGCCCCTTGTCGCCGAAATAGGTCACGGCCAGCGTGTCGGGATCTCCCGGGGAGGCCTTGAGTGCGGCCCGCAGCGCGGTTTCGTTCTTCAAGGCTTCCTTCGCCTTTTGGGCTGCGTCCTTGTACAAGGCGAGTGTCATCTGCTTGCGGATCACGATGGAGAGGTTGGTGTCCGGCTCCTTTTCCACGTAAGGTCGCCAAACCTGCAGGGCCTTGTCGTGTTCCCCGATCATGTTATAGGCGAGGCCGAGATTGATGCCTGCCACCTTATCGCTTGGATAGAGCTGATGAGCCTTTTCCAGCGGGGCTACCGCCTCCGGCGCCTTCTTCATGCGCAGGTACGTTTCCCCGAGGCCCTTCAGGGCTTCCGCGTTGTTGTCGTTTTTCTTCAAGACCTCTTGAAAGAGGGCGACCGACTCTTCATACCGGCCGTCGTGCATGGCCTTGGTCGCCTTCACGTGGGTCAAGATCGTCTGACAACCGGAAAGCAACAAGATGATCAGAAGCGCCCCACCGCTACAACGGGCTGTCTTTCTCATCGCATAGACCTCCTTTCCTTGGCCGAAGCTGTCTCACCACTCCGACCGGATGATATTCGCCGCCAGTTTCTCCTCCAGCTTCGATCGGTCGCCGATTCTGCCCGTGGCTCGGGCTGCGGCGATGACCTCGCCCGTCTCCGTCTTCACCAAGCGGACCAGGATTTTGATCCGGCTCTGAAATGAAAGAAACGATCCCAAAACAAGAACGTTCGCACCCACAATCTTTCCTGCACGCGTCATCGCTCTTTCGCCGAGAGGGTCTTTTGTCTTCAGGGCGAGTCCATCGACAACCTCTCTCAGACGATTCCTGTCGACAATCTCCACATGCGGGTCCTTGGACAGGCATCCCGCCACGCCCGCTGCAATCCCCTCGCCCCATTTCCCGGGCCCCGAACGTTCCTGCAGATCCTCGAACGGAAAGACGGCGAGGCGATGCGGCGCCCCGGTTTCCCGGGTCGAGACCGTTCCGGTGCGCCCGCCCGCTTCCATTTTCCCGGACGAGCCCTGTTTGACGGCCGCGCTCGCCCTTGCGGAATATCGTTGTCTGAACCCCGAGGCGATCCCGTCGACCAGCGCCTGCTCGAGGTCAAAAAAATCCTCTACCTCTCCCGAGACCTCCTCGGCTGTCAAGACATGTCCCGTTTCCACCTCGGCAATCCGGGCATCGATCCTCACCTCGTTCTCGACGACGGCGAAACTACCGAGGACCAGCGCCTGCACCCCGAGGATCCGGCCGAGCCTCTGCGTGGACTCCGGATCGACAAGGCCCGAGGCATTCAGCTTCAGCTCGGAAAGAAGGGCCTCGATACGGGTGCGCTCGATCACCCGGAAGCCCTTCTCCCCGCTCAGACCACAGACCAGCGCATCGGCGATTCCCCTGCGGAACGGTTCGAGTTCAACAGAATCGGTCAGAGATTCGTTGTCGAAAGACAGGACGGCAATCCGGATTTCCGGCGGGTCCCCGGCCCGCGGCGCCGCCGGCAGACACAAAAACATCGCCAGGATGACCGGCAGGAGCAAGCGAAACGGTGACAAGGCGAAATGTGTGGATGTCCGTCCCATTGGCTGAGAGTGTATGATAAAATAACCGGTTATGTCAACGAATGTCTGAGGGGGCGTGTCTCCGGAGACCTTCGCCGCGCGGGGGTGGTCATCGGCCGCCGTCGTTCAGCCCACGGCCGGCAGGACCGCGTCGATCACCCCGCCGCCCAGGACCTCGTCGCCCCGGTAGAGGACCACGGCCTGACCCGGGGTGACGGCCTCCTGGGGCTCGGCGAAGTCGATCCTGATCCCCTCGCCGTCCGGCGAGACCCGTCCGGGAACGGCCCGCTTCCGGTAGCGGATTTTCACGTCCGCCTCCGGCGGGCACTCCGGGACAAACCAGTTCATCCCGCCGGCGACGAGCCCCGGCGCCCGGACCTCCGCCTTTTCCCCTACGAAGATCCGGTTGCCGGCGGCGTCGATGCCGGTGACATAGAGGGGACGCGGGGCGCTGATCTTGAGCCCCGTCCGCTGGCCGATGGTGTAGTGGATCGTTCCCCGATGCTCGCCCAAGACGCGCCCCTGCCGGTCCACGATGGGGCCGGGATGGACGGCGCCACCCCATTCCCGGATCAGTTTGCCGTAACCGCCGGTGGGGACAAAGCACAAATCCTGGCTCTCCGGTTTCTCCGCGACGGGCAGCGATGCCTGCCGGGCGAGTTCCCGGACCTCCGTCTTCGTCAGGTCGGACAGAGGAAAGAGGATCGAGCCCAAATCCGATACCGGTATGGGGTAGAGGAAATAGGTCTGGTCCTTGCTCCGGTCATGTCCGCGCAGCAGGCGATGCCGGCCGCCGGTCTCTTCGATCCGGGCGTAATGTCCCGTGGCCAGGAAGCGGAAGCCCCGCGCGCGCGCCTGGGCCAGGAGGAGGCCGAATTTGATCGAACGGTTGCAATCGATGCACGGATTCGGGGTCCGACCGCGGAGGTACTCCCGGACGAACTTGGCGATGACCTCCGTCTCCAGGGCCGGCGCGAAATCCACGGTTTCGTGCGGGATCCCGATGACCTCGCAGACCCGCGCGGCATCCGCGATCGCGTCCCGACCGCAGCGCCGGGTGAGGGCGCTTTCTTCCCGGAGGCGCAGGCGCATCGTTACGCCCGTCACCTCGTATCCCTGCTTTTTGAGAAGCCAGGCGGCCACGGAGGAATCGACGCCGCCGCTGATCGCCACCCAAACCCTTTCCCGAGACTGCACGGGGGTCTCCTCTCTCCCGGTCCGGTTTGCCCGGCGGGCACGGATCGGGGGACGCGGCGCGGAAGCGGGGGCCTCGCGCCTGCCCCCGCCGCCGTTCCGGTAACGAACCCGCTCGCGCAAAAATTCAATATGCCCAAGGTTTTGTCAACAACTATTTCTCCCGGGGAGCGCAGGCAGGGCCGGGGGTGTTGAAATCGACGGTTGCGGTTGCTGCCGGTCTCCCGCCGCCTGAAATTTACCCGTACGCCCTTGACAGTGTCGTTTTCATGCATAAATTTAAGGTCATTCCGGCAAGGCATCGGCCGCTGTCAGCATCATCGGATCATCATTTTTATCAAGGAGGTAGAAAGGCATGAAGGTCAGACCACTGCATGATCGCGTCATTGTGGAGAGGGTCGGAGAGGAGCAGAAAACGGCCGGGGGCATCATCATTCCCGACACGGCCAAGGAAAAACCTCAGGAGGGAAAGGTCATCGCCGTCGGCCCCGGCCGAACGGACAAGGACGGAAAACTGATTCCGATGGACGTGAAGAAGGGAGACCGGATTCTGTTCGGCAAATACTCCGGCACGGAGATCAAGATCGACGGCACGGAATACCTCATCATGAGGGTCGACGACATCTTGGGCGTGCTCGAGTAACCGTTGAGGAGGGACGCATATGGCTGGCAAGGAAATCAAGTATGAAGGCGTAGCCCGGGAAAAGATCATGAAGGGCGTCGACACGCTCGCCAACGCCGTCAAGGTCACCCTGGGACCCCGGGGACGCAACGTCGTCATCGCGAAGTCCTGGGGGGCGCCGAACATCACGAAGGACGGCGTCACCGTGGCCAAGGAAATCGAACTGGAGGACAGATTCGAGAACATGGGTGCCCAGATGGTGAAGGAAGTGGCGTCGAAGACCTCCGACACGGCCGGTGACGGCACCACCACCGCCACCGTCCTGGCCCAGGCCATCTACCGGGAGGGCTCGAAGCTCGTGGCCGCCGGCATGAACCCCATGTCGCTCAAGCGCGGCATCGATCGGGGTGTCGGCCTCGTCGCGGAGGAGCTCAAGAAGCTCACCAAGACCATCAAGGACAAGAGGGAGATCGCTCAGGTCGGCGCCATCTCCGCCAACAACGACAGAACCATCGGCGAGATCATCTCCGAGGCGATGGAGAAGGTCGGCAAGGAAGGCGTCATCACCGTCGAAGAGGCGAAGGGCATGGAAACGACCCTCGAGATTGTGGAGGGGATGCAGTTCGATCGCGGCTACGTCTCCCCTTACTTCGTCACCGACGCCGCGAAGATGGAGGTGATCCTGGAGGACCCCTACATCCTGATCTATGAGAAAAAGATCAGCGGGATGAAGGATCTCGTGCCGCTCCTGGAGAAGATCGCCCGGATGGGCAAGCCGCTTTTGATCATCGCCGAAGACATCGAGGGGGAGGCCCTGGCCACCCTCGTCGTCAACAAGCTCCGCGGGACCCTCAAGGGCGCCGCCGTGAAGGCCCCCGGCTTCGGCGACCGCCGGAAGGCCATGCTGGAGGACATCGCGATCCTCACGGGCGGACGGCTGATCTCCGAAGATCTGGGCGACAAGCTCGAAAACGTCTCCCTGGACGACCTGGGCCGCTGCAAGAACATCAACATCGACAAGGACAACACGACGATCGTGGACGGCTTCGGCAAGAAGGACGCCATCCAGGGGCGGGTGAAACAGATCCGCGCCCAGATCGAGGAGACCACCTCCGACTACGACCGGGAGAAGCTCCAGGAGCGTCTGGCCAAGCTCGTCGGCGGGGTCGCGGTCGTGAAGGTCGGGGCGGCCACCGAGATCGAGATGAAGGAGAAGAAGGCCCGCGTCGAGGACGCCCTGAACGCCACGCGGGCTGCCGTGGAAGAGGGAATCATTCCCGGAGGCGGCGTGGCCTATCTGCGCGCCCTGCCGGCGCTGGCAAAGGAAAGGCTGGCCGACGACGAGGAGCAGCACGGCATCAACATCGTGAAGCGCGCCCTGGAGGAGCCGCTCCGGCAGATCGCCGTGAACGCGGGCTTCGAGGGGTCCATCGTTGTGGAGAAGGTCAAGGACGGCAAGGGGAACTACGGTTTCGACGCCGACCGCGGCGAGTACGGCAACCTGATCGACGCGGGGATCATGGATCCGACGAAGGTTGCCCGCCTGGCGCTCCTGAACGCGGCCTCAGTGGCGGGCTTGTTGATCACGACCGAGGCGATGGTCGCCGAAAAGCCCAGGAAGAAGGCCCCGATGGCCATGCCCCCCGGCGGCGGCATGCCGCCCGACATGGGGGATTATGACTACTGATTCCGTCCGGCGCTTCCGTCCGGATGTGTGACGAAAAAGGGGGCAGGTGCGAAGGCGCCTGCCCCCTTTTTTCATTCATGGAGGGTCGTTTCCCCCGTTGGGGCCGGCAGCGATACCTGTGGCGCGGGAAGCCCGGGGGCGAATCCGCACCCGGCCCAAAGCAGCCTGACGGCGTATCCGGGCACCGGTTCGGCGGGTTCTTACGTGCGTGACAGTGTGGCGATTGCCTCGATCTCGACCAGGGCGCCTTTCGGAAGGTTGACCACCTCGTACGCCGCCCGGGCGGGATACGCGTCGGTGAAATACCGCGCGTACACCTCGTTGACCGCCGCGAAATCCTGGATGCTCTTGAGGAGCACGGTGGTCTTGACCACGTCCCGATAGCCGAGCCCCGCGGCCGTGAGAATCGCCCCGATGTTCTTGAAGACCTGCTCGGACTGATCGGTGGCGGTGCTGCCGACGATCTCGGATGTTTCCGGATCGAGCGGAATCTGTCCGGAAATGAACAGCAGGTCCCCCGCCTGAACGGCCTGTGAATACGGGCCGATGGCCTTGGGCGCGTTTTCTGTCGCAATGATCTTTTTCATGTCGGTTGTCCTTTGGATGTCAGCGCTCGATGGCGTCGCCCGGCTGCAGGACCGGCGGCTCCGCGTCCACCGAATCGGGATACTTCAAGCCGGTGCCGGTATTGAGCAGCACCACCCGTTCGTTCTTTTCGATCCAGCCCTCCCGGACCAGCCTGCGGGCGGCGGCGAGTGTCGCGGCGCCCTCGGGGCACACGAACAGCCCCTCCCGCCGACCCAGGTACGCCTGTGCGTTCAGGATATCCTCGTCGGTCACCGCGACGGCGCACCCGTTCGTGGCGTAGACCGCGTCGAGCACCAGGAAGTCGCCCAGCGCCTTCGGCACGTTGATGCCGAAGGCCACGGTGGCCGAGTTTTCCCAGAACACCGATTCGGTCTTTTTAGCCTGCCAGGCGCTGACCACCGGGGCGCACCCGCTCGCCTGAACCGCGACGAGGCGCGGCATGCGGGAGCCGATCCAGCCGATCTCCTGCAACTCTTGGAGCGCCTTGTAGATGCCGATGATCCCGACCCCGCCGCCCGTCGGGTAGAGAATGACCTCGGGCACATCCCAGCCGAACTGTTCGGCGATTTCGAGGCCCATGGTCTTTTTCCCCTCGATGCGGTACGGCTCCTTCAACGTCGAGGCGTCGTAGAGTCCCCGGTCCGTCACGGCCCGGCCGACGATCCGGCCCGCGTCGCTGATGAGGCCGTTCACCAGGTACAGGGACGCGCCCGCGATAACGCATTCCTTGCGTGGGATTGGGGGGGCGTCCTTCGGCATGACGATCACCGCCTGGATCCCTGCCGCCGCGCAGTACAGCGCCCAAGCGCCGCCGGCGTTCCCGTTGGTCGGCATCGCCAGCGCCTTCACCCCGAGTTCCTTTGCCATGGAGACGCCTACGGCGGCCCCGCGCGCCTTGAAGGTTCCCGTGGGGATGATTCCCTCGTCCTTGAGGTAGAGATGGGGCAGGTCCATCTCCCCACCGATGTTCCGCAGCCTGATGAGCGGCGTCATTCCCTCGCCCAGCGTAACGATATTCTTGAAATCCCGCACCGGAAGCAGTTCCCGGTACCGCCAGAGATCGTTTCTCCGCTGGGGCAGGGAGTCTTTTTTCAGGGCTTTCTCGGTCTTCTTGAGATCATACGCGACCAGGAGCGGCGAACCGCAGGTGCAGAGCTGGATCTTCCGGTTGGGTTCGTACGTGGCCCGGCACTTCGGGCAGGACAGATGGCTGACAAACATGTTTCCACTCCTTCTTGAGAATTATGATTCGCTCAACAGCTCGACATGCCTGACCTTGTCGAGGTCCTTTTCGTAATGGCGGGCGCCCACCATGAACAGCACGGCCGCGACGACCCCGAAGACGGGGAGCACGAGGAGCGCCTTCTCCAGCCCGACGTGATCGGAGATGTTCCCGATGAGCATCGGGGACCACGCGGCGCCGAAGACATGCTGGCAGACCACGCACAGGCCGTAGGCCAGCGCCCGGAGGCCCGGATGCACCACGTCCTGAATGACCGCCGCCGCGGGGGCGAGAAACGCCACCGACAGGATGCCGAATCCGATCATCAGCGGCTTGAAAAGCGCACTCTGCGGCATCATGAAGGCCACCCCGAGCAGAAGCGCCGAGAGAAGCGAGGTGACCGCGGAGAACGCCATCCGGGCGTTTGCCCGCCGCTTCATCCAGCGGTCGGCGAGGTAGCCGCCGAGCGGTGCGCCGACGAGCAGCAGCATCGCCAGGAGCGCCGTCATGTTGCCGGCCTGCTGTTCGTTCATCCCGTGAAACCGATTGAGGTACGAGGGAAACCACGTCATGATCGGGGTCGTTACCGCGATGTTCATGGCGAAGGCAAGGTAAACGAACCAGATGGTGGGGATGCGCAGCAGCCCCTTGATGGACGTCCAGAGCCCGCCCGAGTTCCCTACGCCGGCCGTAATCGAGTCCTCGAGCGGCACCGTCTTGTAGTCCCGGGTGAACCAATAGCCGATGGCCAGGAGGATGCCGGGGATGCCCACCAGGCCGAAGGCGTGCTGCCATCCATAGTGCAGGCCGACGTAACCGCCCACGAGAAATCCGACCGCCGCGCCGATCGGCGCGAAGGCGTCCCAGATCCCGACGGCGACCGCGCGCTTCGCCTGCGGAAAGGAGGCCGCGATCATGGCGATGGCCGCCGGCGCGTAGCCGGCCTCTCCGATGCCGGTGAATGCCCGCGCGATCAGCAGTTCATTGTAGTTCCGTGCGAAGGCGCACAGGATGGTCGCGATGCTCCAGGAAAAGACCATGATGGAGATCATTTTTCTCCTGCTCCATCGGTCCACCATCAGGGAGAAGGGGAGAACGAAGACCGCGATGAAGAGAGACACCACGCCCGTCAGCGATCCCAACAGGGTGTCGGACAGGCCCCACGCCTCCTTGATGAACGGAATCAGGGAGGCGACGATCATCCGGTCGGTATAATCGAACGCGTACGTCAGGCACAGCAGGACGAGGATAATGTACGCACTTGGCCCGCCGGGTCGATACGCCGCCGGGGAAGTTCCTGAACCGCCGTTTTGGGACATGACACGATCCTCCTCACCAGAAACGTCGGCGTCACTGGCACAGATAGACGTCGATCGGGAAGTCGATGCCCAGCTTTTCGAGCCCGGTATCGGTGACCAGGTAGATGTCCTCGGGCATGTTGCCGAAGTAGACGAGGTCGTTGCCGAAACAGCCCACCTCGACACAGACCACCATGCCGGGCTTCAATTCGGTGACATCGTCCGGGGCGAACCACGGCTGCTCGTGGTTGAGCAGGCCGATACCGTGCCCCACGAAGTCGATCGGGACCGCCTGGTTCCAGTCCTGACGGTAGGTCTCCTTTTCGGCCAGTTTGAAGATGTCGCAGCCCCGCATGCCGGGGACGATGTTTTTCACGGTATTGAGGTAGGCGTCGCGCCCCCATTTCGAGAGGTCCGCCAGCTTCGGGGGCAGTGTCTTTCCGACGTAGAACGAGCGCTGGAAGTCGGTCCAGTAGCCCTTGTAGGTGGGGCCGCTGTCGGCGAATCCCTGGTCGCCCTCGCGGATCACCCGGTCGTAGAACGGCGGGGTGACCAGGCGCCATTTGCCAGGGCCGTCGCTGCCGCACATGAAGAGCGTAACGTTCGTGATGTCGATCGCGTCGTACATGTCTTCCTTCACGTATTCTTCCCAGATGGCGCGGTGGATGTCCCGCTCGGTGGCCCCGGGCCGGATGGCCCGCCACCCGGCCGACAGCACCCGCCCGGCCTTCTCGCAGGTGGTCCGCATCAGGTCGATTTCCCAGGGGGTCTTGATCATCCGCTGCTCCCAGACCGCCTGGTCGGCACTCACGAACGTCGCGTTGGGGAGCGCGCGTTCGATCTCGCGGATCTCGTCGACGGATACCTCGTGCACATATTCCGGGCCGTACTCGAGGCCGAGGACCTTGTTGTGGAGGTGCAGGCTCTTCACGGCGTCGACCAGCACGTCGATGAATTTGAGCGGCAGGCGCCAGATCTTGATCTGGCTCCAGGCGCGGATGTCGCGAATCCAGGTCGTGCGGCGGACGCTGTTGGACAGGACGTTCTCGCCGACGAAGACGGGATCGTGCTCCTGCGAGATGATGAGGCAATGGCGCCAGCGGTGGCTGTAGCGGATATTGGATTCGCGGTAGCCGCCGTAGTAGTACTTGTTGTCGTAGGAGAACAGGATCATCGCGTCCAGGCCGTGTTTCGCGAGCATCCGCTTCGCGGCGGCGGTCCGGCGGTCGAACTCCTCCTTTGGAAGGTGCGGGGAGAAATCTTCCGTTGCGGCGGAATCGCTCCACGTCACGCCTTCGCGCTCCATTTGGTGATCTTTCGACAGCGCTTTCGTCTTCTTCATGGGTCGGCCTCCTCTCGTACATGCATTAAGGTCGCCGTAGGGATAGCACGGGGAGCGCGCCGTGTCAACAAAAATTTGTATCTTTTACAAATTATTTTAATATTTAAAAATAAATTGTATTCGTGCAAAAATATGCTATGATTGGTCCGTTTGAAAGCGGGTTGATGCTCCCGTCGTCCGGGTCGGGGAAACCCCGAGCCGGACAGGCAGGGTCCGGGCGGGTGTCGGTCCGCCGCGGCGATGGATGGAGGGAGGGAGGCGGGTCAAGCCATGGAAGGACAAAAGATGGAAGCAGGCGACGTCTTGAAGACGATCAAGCTGACCGCCCAGGACAAGGAGATCCTCCGGAGCATTGCGCCGATCGTCGGCGGAATCGCGGAACTGTTCGGCCGGAACTGCGAGGTGCTTCTCCACTCCTTCGAAGATCCCGGGCATTCGGTCGTGGAAATCGCCAATGCGCACATCACCGGGAGGAAGGTCGGCTCGCCGATCACGGACCTCGGCCTCAACGTGCTCATGCAGTCGTTCACGAACCGGCAGGACGTCGTGGGCAGCTACTATACGCGGACCGAGACGGGCAAGCTGTTCCGTTCGATCACCATCCTGATCCGGAACGGCCGGCAGAAACCCATCGGCATGCTCTGCATCAACCTCGACCTGAGCGCCCCGCTCATCGACTTCGTCCGCGATTTTGTCCCCGGCGCCGAGGACAAAAACGAGACGGTCGAGAACTTCCCGACGGAAATCAACGATCTCGTCCACAAGTCCCTGGAGGACAGCATCACCCGGATCAACCTCTTGAAGGGTGTTTCCGCGGCCGGGAAGAACCGGATGATCATCGCTGAGCTCGCGGAGAAGGGGGTCTTCGACATCAAGGGGGCCGTGGAGATCGTGGCCGGCGAGATGGGCGTCTCCAAATACACCATCTACCATCGCCTGCGGGGACTGAAGAAGGCGTAGGCGGAAAGAGGCATTAAAAAAGCCGGATCGGGGGTGGATTTCGCTCCCCGATCCGGCTTTGTTTTCGGCGGCGGAATCCGTCCCCGTTTCACGGGCAGGTCGTCGCGGAAACCGGCCGCCCCGGGACGGATCAAGGCCCCAGGGCGGTATGAAGGGTTTTCTCAGACCGCGAACGCCTCATCCGGAATGCGGATGCAACTGATCTCGTCCTGGACGAGGACGTCGCACTTGGCCGGTACGAGCGCCGTCGTCCGGTTGATGTAGAACTTCGCGCCCTCGATTTTGCCCGTGTAGAAGGCCTTGTCCGTCTCGGACGGATTCGCAGCGAGCTTTTCGGTCGCCGTGTTCGCCATCCAGAGGTGGAACCAGCCGCACAGGGACTCGGACAGGCAGTGGAGGTAGTCCATCGCCGCAATCAGCGGCACGAAGGGGTTCGACCGCATGAGCTTGCTGAACTGCATGGCGGCGCCCGCGCAGGCGTTGAGCGCCTTCTCCACGGTCTCGGCCTCGGCCTTGAGGGCCTCGTTGCCCTTGGCCTTGGCGATTTCGGCCTGGGTCTCGCCCAGGAGGGTCATGAAGTACAGGCCCTTCTTCATGCCGAGCTTCCGGCCCAGGAGGTCGAGGGCCTGGATGCCGTTCGTCCCCTCGTAAATGCCGTTGATCCGGTTGTCGCGCATCAACTGCTCCACGGGATACTCCCGGCAGTAGCCGTAACCGCCATAGGTCTGGACGGCGAGCGAGGTCACGACGTCGCCCATGTCGGTGCAGTAGGCCTTGACGATTGGGGTCAGCATCTCGATCATGCCCTGCCACTTGTCCTTCTCGGCGTCCGTCTCCGCGACCCGCAGACGGTCCATCGCGTAGTAGCAGTACAGGGCCAGGGCCTTGATGGCCTCGGTGATGGACTTCATCTTGAGGAGCATCCGGCGGATGTCGGGGTGCTGGATGATCGGGCAGGCCTTCGCGTCTGGGTCCCTCATCTGCATGACGTTGACGCCCTGCACGCGCTCTTTCGCGTAGGACAATGCGTGGAGGTACGCCGCCGTGGACAGCGCGACGCCCATCGTGCCGACCCCCTGGCGCTCCTCGTTCATCATGTGGAACATGACCTTCATGCCCTCCCGCTCTTCGCCCATGAGCCAGCCGATGCATTTGCCGTTCTCGCCGAAGTTGAGCGTGCAGGTGGCGTTGCCGTGGATGCCCATCTTGCTTTCGATCCCGCCCGTATTGACGTCGTTGGGCTCGCCCAGGGACCCGTCCGGATTGATCCGGATCTTGGGAACGACGAAAATCGAGATGCCCTTCGTCCCCGGGGGGTCGCCTTCGATCCGCGCCAGGACCGGGTGGATGATGTTCTCCGTCAGGTTGTGGTCGCCCGCGGAGATGAAGCACTTCGTGCCCGTGATGGAATAGGTGCCGTCGGGGTTCTTCCTGGCGGAGGTCTTGAGCGCGCCCACGTCGGAGCCCGCGCCGGGCTCGGTCAGGCACATCGTGCCCGTCCAGGCGCCGTTGTACATCTTCTCCAGGATGAGGTCCCGCAGGGGGTGCTGGAAGAAGTCCTCGACGAGCCGGGCGGCGCCGTGGGTCAGCCCGGGATACATGAGGAAGGCCTGGTTGCCGGCCAGGAACATCTGGGAAACCGCGGCGGCGATGATGGCCGGGAACCCCTGTCCGCCCACGTCGGGGCTGTCGGAGACGGAGAGCCACCCGCCCTCGGCATAGAGCTGCCAGAGCCGGTGGTATGCCTCGGGGACGGACACCTTGCCGTCCTTGAAAACCGCCTCCACGGGCTGGCGGTGCACCTCGTCCGGGTAGGACGGGGCGATGTCGTTTTCCGTGAACTTCGCCGCCTGGTCGAGAACCATGTTCACCATGTCGGCGTCATGATCCGCGAAAGGCCCCTTGCCCAGGAGCTCGTCCCCGATGCGGAACACCTCGTGCAACAGGAACTGGAGATCCCTTACATCGACCCACTGGCTTGCCATAATCCTTTCCTCCTCAAAAAAACGGTTAAATGGGTCCCTCCTTTAAGGAGCCGGGACTATAGGCCAAAATAATTGAAATGTCAACAGAAAACAGATTTCTCCGGGATCCGCGCGGGGCGTGCGGCGGGGCGGAACCGCTTCCGGACGGTCAGGCCGGAGGTGGATTTCCATAGGTCCGCTCGAAGAGCTGCTCCCGGACGGTGATCCCCCACTGGTCGCCGTCCTGTTCCCGTGCCAAACGGAAACCGTAGCTTTCATAGAGCCGGCGCGCCGGGTCCAGACCGGCGAAGGTCCAGAGGAACGCCCGGTGGAAGCGGATCCGGCAGAAGGCCTCCGCCGTCTCGAAGAGCCGCCGGCCGACACCCCGGCCGCGACAGGCGTCGTCCACGATGAACCAGTGCAGGTGGGCGCCCTCGGCGGGCGTCTCGCCGCCGTCCGCCGCGATGCCGCCGCCGATCCGCTCGCCGTCCACGGCGATCCAGAGACCGTCGTGGCGTGCATCGAACCGGCCGAGAAAATCGGCCATCCCCCGGGCGACCCATCGCTCGAAGTAAAGGCCGAATCCCCAGTGACGACTGTAGTACGTGCCGTGCAGTTCCGTGATCCGGCCGATGGCGCCTGGGAGATATCCGGAAACGATGCGGACGTCCATGTCTATTCTCCTTCCGTTCGTGGGGCCGCCCCCCACCGTTCGTAGGTCAGGATCAGCAGCAGGCCCGGCAGGGCGGCCGCCGTGCAGATGACGAAGAACAGCGGCCATCCCGCAGCGGAAACCAGGTATCCCGTCGGCGCCCCCGTGACGTAGCGGGTGACCGCCATGAAGCTGCTTAACAGCGCGTACTGGGTCGCGGTGAAGTTCTTGTTGCACAAGGCCATGAGCAGGGCCGTGTAGGCCGCGGTCCCCATGCCGCCCGTGAAGTTTTCCGTCCCGATGACGACGCTCAGGGCCCAGAGCTGGCGGCCGGTGTATTCCAGGAGCACGAACGTGAGGGTCGAAACCGCCTGGAGAAGACCGAAGACGGCGAGGGAGCGCTTCAGGCTCCACCGGGCCATGAGCCCGCCGCCGACTAGCCCGCCGACGATGGTGGCCACCATGCCGAAGCCCTTGTAGATTGTCCCCAGCTCCGTCCGCGAGAAGCCGATGTGTTGAAGGATGTACGGTGTCGTCATCTGGGCGGCGGCGACGTCGCCGAGCTTGTACAGCACGATGAAGAAGAGGATCTCGACGGCTCCCGGCCTGCGGAAGAAATCGATGAACGGGAGGATGACGGCTTCCTCAAGGCTCCGGGGCGGCTCGACCCGCTGACCGCGGGAGGGATCCGTCAATGGTTCCGGAGCGAGAAGGGTGGCGATGCAGCCGCCGGCCATGACCGCCCCCATGATGATGTAGACCGCCTTCCAGGAGAGGTGGTCGGACAGGATGAGCGCCAGGGCGCCGCTGACGAGAATGGCCAGGCGATAGCCCATAATCCAGATCCCCGCGCCCGCGCCCCGCTCCGCGGGCGCGAGAAGTTCCGTCCGGTAGGCGTCCAGAACGATGTCCTGGCTCGCGCTGAAGAAGGCGAGGCCCACGGCGAGAAACGCCACCATGACCGGTCGGGAGGCGGGATTGCAGAACCCCATGGCCGTGATCGCGCCGATGAGGGCGAGCTGCGTGATGAGCATCCAGCCCCGGCGCCGGCCCAAGAAGGGGGGAACGTAGCGGTCCATCAGGGGCGACCAGAGGAACTTCAGGGCATAGGGGAGGCCGACCAGGGAATACAGGCCGATGGTCCGGATGTCGATTCCTTCCGTCACCATCCAGGCCGTGAGGGTCGTACTGCACAGGGCCAGGGGCATGCCCGAGGCGAAGCCCAAGACGAGCATCAGGGCCATCCGACGGTTCGCGTAGATGGCGATGGATTCGATCAGGGTCCGTTTCAGCGTCATGGGACGGTCCGCCGCCCGCGACGCGGCGGCGTCCTTTCCTGGTGGTGGAGGCGCGCGGCGGCCGTCAGGGCGCGAAAGACGGCCTGCTGCTCCACTCGGTCCGCCATACGTTCCGCGTGCCACTGAAGCCCGAGGAGGAAGCGTCCCTTGCGGCCCCAGTCGGAGCCCCGCGCCGGTTCGATGGCCTCCGCCAGCCCGTCGTCGGTCCAGGCAGAAGCCTCGAAGTCCCGTCCCGGACGCCCGGGATGTACGGCCTGATGATGGAAGGAATTGGTCTCAAGACGGCCTCCCGGCGGTATCCCCACCACCCGGGCGATCAGGCTGCCGGGTTTCAGCGTGACGGGGTGCAGGTAGGCCGTGCCTGTAGTTTCCGGATCAGTCACGGCGTCGGACGGTCCCGGTTCGACGCCGTCGGTTGGACCCCGCCGGTCATCGGCGGCATGGGGCAGGGGGGGGCGCCCCGTCAAGGGTTGCCAGTCGGACCGGAGATCCTGGATCAGACCCCCGCCGCGGACCAGGGCGAGGAGCTGGCAGCCGCCGCAGATCGCCAGGACGGGCAGGTCGGTCTTTTCGAGGATGTGCCGGGCCAGCAGGAAGTCGAAGCGGTCCCGCCGCTCCGGCACCAGTTCGTGCTCCGGTTGCGGTCGGCCGCCGTAGTGCTCCGGGCGGTAATCCGCGCCGCCGATGAACAGGAAGGCGTCCAGTCCGGAGACCGACCGGCGCAGGAGTCCCGGATCATCCACGATCGGCAGGCACAGGGGGACGCCCCCCGCCCGGACGACGGCCTCGATATACGGGACCGGAACGCGCAGGGCCGGGGCCGCGGCTTCGCCCGGCGGCTCCCAGGACATGTTGAGACCGATGAACGGTTCGTTGCGGCCGGAGTCGGGCAGGGTCATGACGGACATCCCGGGTTTTGGATTCACGGCATGGATCGGTTGCACTATAGAAAATCCGCCCCGGGATGTCAACGGAGGGACGTCGCTTTCGCGGTGGTTCATGGGCTTATGTGTCGCTTCAAGAGCGTGATGCTCGACCTGGAGGGCGGGAAAAATGGGATAGGCCGGTTGTTCATGCAGATTTTTCCACTGTGATCCCCAGTCGCTTCATGCGCTTAATCAAGGTCGTTCGTTTCAGTCCCAGGAGCGCTGATGCGCCATTGTTTCCACCGATTTTCCCATGGGTCAGGGCGATGGTCTTCCGGATATGCGCTTTCTCGAGTTCAAGCAGGGTCTGAGGCCTGTTGTCAGCCTCCGCCGTCGTTCCGGAAGGTCCCGGTGCAAGGAATTTGATTCTTGGCTCGCCCAGGATCACCGCCCGTTCCATCATGTTCGCCAGCTCCCGGACGTTTCCGGGCCAGGGGTAGGCCTGCATCTTTTCCATTTCGGAATCGGAGATGTCCGGTTCTATCCGGTCATATCGGGCGCAGAAAAGCTTCAGGAAGTGGGATGCCAGCGGGGGAATGTCCTCTTTTCTCGCCCGGAGGGGCGGTACATCGATGGGAAAGATGTTCAAGCGGAAAAAAAGATCAGCCCGGAATCGCCCCTGGGCAACCTCGTCCGCCAGGTTTTTGTTGGACGCCGTGATCAGGCGAAAATCGGAATGAAGGGTCCTCGTCCCGCCCACCCGCTGATATTCCTTTTCCTGAAGAATGCGCAACAGCCGGCTCTGGGTGGATAGGGGCAATTCGGAGACCTCGTCCAGAAAGATCGTACCGTTGTCGGCCAGTTCAAAGCGCCCCTCTTTGGTCCGGATCGCTCCGGTGAACGCGCCTTTTTCATGGCCGAAGAGTTCGCTGTCAATCAGGGTTTCCGGGAGGGCGGCGCAATTGACGCGGATGAAGGGTCCCTTGCAGCGTGGACTCGCGCGATGAACGGCCCGTGCGACCAGTTCCTTACCGACGCCCGTTTCGCCGTTGATGAGCACGGTTGACTGGGTCAGCGCCACTTTATGGATCAGTTCATGCAGGTTTTCAACGGCCTTGCTGACCCCGATGATGTCGTCAGTGGGCAGACATTCCCCACCCTGGTCCGGGTCCTGTCGTTGTTCACGTCTCGTCTTAATCTGCAGTCTGGCGATTTTGTCGTAGGCGTGGACGCGGTCGATGGATACGGCAATCTGGGAAGCCAGGGCCGACAGCAATTTGAGCCCGTCGCGATCCATATCCGTAAAGCAGAATCGACCGTCCTGATACAGCGCACCCATGGACCGCCCCTCTTCAATCATCAGGGGAACGGAGATGACGCGGCGGAAGCCCTGCGCCTCGGGATCTTCCAGCTCGCGTTGGATGATCCCGCCGTCGCTGCTGTCGGCTGCTGTCCGGACGATATCGATCATCTGCGAGAAGGTTGTGTCCAGGATATCTTCCGGGATCAGATTCCTCGATGCGACCATGTTCAATTCCGCTGTCTCGCCATCCTTGATGAAGATTGCGGCCCGCTCGGCCCCGGTCAGCCGGGAGACGGCGTTGATGATTTTGATGATGATCTGTTCCGAATTTTTCTGACCTCCCAAAGCCTCGCCCATCTCGATGACCAGATCGAAGAGGCGGTCGCTCTTCGCGAAAGGCTCCGGAGGGATCAACGGTCTCATATCGGCGGGAAAGACGTCTTTGGCGATGGGTTTTAAAAAATCCCACGCCTTACGGCTCTGGATCTCCGCCTTCTGCCAGTTGTTTAGCTGCAGATAAAGACGGGCCAAGTCGATGCGGATCTTGGCCCTTTCCAACGCGCCGCCGCTCTTTTCCACCATTTTCTTCAATTGCAGGAGTTCCTGAATTTTTACCTGCGGTGGGTTGTCGTCCTCCATCAGCTGAAGTTGCAGCCGGCGTATGGTCGCATACACGAGCGGATTGAGCTGCCCCTTCTTCAACTGGTACAAATAGTCGACCACGGGGCCCAACTCGACGGGCGACATGTTATGCCTCATGAGTCTGTATCCGGCATCGAAGACATGGGAGGTGTTCAGCGTATGATACCAACTGGACTTACGGATTTCCCAAAGCACCTTGAAATGTTCCGCAGCCCGATCAAAATGACCCTTGATGCATTCGATATCCGACAGACCGATCCCCGCAAGAACCTCGGCCATGGGGACACGTTCCTGCCGGGCCAGTGCCAACGCCTTTTCGAAATAGGTCTGGCTGTTTTCCAGTTGTCTTATTTCCAGGAGAATGGTCCCCGTCGTTGCCAGGGCATACGAAGCCAGCGGCCAGTTGCTGTTCTTCTTCGCCTGACTGTGAATGGAATCGGAAATGCCCATGCCCCGGTGGGGCATGCCCATCTGGGTATAGCACAGCGCGAGATGGAGGGCGGTCAGGAGCGAAAAATCATCGGCCGCAATGGAGTCCAGCTTGCCCAGGGAATTCTCGTAAGACTGGATCGCCTGGCTTAAGTCGCCTTTAATCCAGTGTGCAAGCCCCTGCAACTGGAGCGCCCTGCGATACAAGGCATCGTCCTTGAGCCGACCGACCATTTCCCATCCCTGGTCGAAGTGATGGAGGGCTTTTTCATACTGAAACGACATCCAGCAGTTTTGTCCGATCAACAATTGCAGAGAGGCCTGCGTCTTGAGATCGGTGAAGCATGCGGACATGTCCAACGCGAGGGAGAGGAATCGGTCGATCGCCTTGAGATTGGGATGGAGCAGCGAGAGCGAGGCCCGGCGTTCCACGGCCCGGATAAAGATTTCGTAGGTCCCGATGTCCGGTTGTTCGGCTTTGTCCAGGACCTGATCGGCGATGAATTCAAGCAGGCGGTTGTACAGTCTGATCGCTTGCGAGATGTGATGGTGCTTCTCTTCAGAAATAGCCGCCCGGTAGATGATCTCGATATCCGACTTCCGAATGCCCGCCAGAAGACACTTTTGCGCAATATCGATATAATGCGCCTCACTCTCCGGCAGCTTTTCAATGAGGATGTCAATGGCTTCCCGATAATATCGCGACAGGGTTTCCCCTTCGATCTGGCGGAGAATCTCTTCCCGGGGGAACTTCGGGGTCCATTCATAGCACCCGTTCCCACCGCTTCTCGCTCCGATCCATCGCTTCTTTTCAAGAAAGACGACGGCATCGACGATTCGTGACGGCAGCCAGTCCGGCCGCCCTGAAAACCAGTCCACGGAAAAATAGTCGTTGAAGGCGGCAAATCTGTAAACAATGTCCTTTGATTCCTCGGACAGTTGGAGCAACGCGGCGTTTTTTTTCGTCATAACGGTTTCCCCCGGTTTGTGCGGCGGGATGGATCCTACTGCGCATCCGTTAGCCTGTCAAGGCTTCTGTCGCTATAGCAACTTGTGCCACCATGGGGACTCGGCGCAGATTTCGGATGAACCGTCATGTGACGCACCCAGCCGTTATAATTGACAAATATTTATTTGTTCCTTTGGTATTATTATTGCTCTTACATCCCCAGTGTCGCCTGGGGACGCCTGAAGAGAGGTCAACAAATCCGGATGGACCCGGCGCCTATTTCTGCTGGATCGGATCCAAGCGTTTCCTGTGGAAACGCATGTCGGGGAATGAATGGCGATTGCAAGGGAATCCATGAATTTGAAGGGGCAGCTCCATGTCCATACGACTTTTTCCGATGGCAGGCTCACCATTCAGGAAGCGGCCGATGTCTACGAGGATCTCGGGTTCGATTTCATCGTCATTACCGACCATGATCATCTCTTGAGGCCCGGTTATCGGGAAGCCGTTGAAGGGGTCAAATCGAACCTGCTCGTTTTCTTTGGCGTCGAACTCACGTTGCATACCCGGTGGGGTTATGTCCATGTCAGTCAAATCGAAGGTGAAGAGGAGAGCCTGTATGTTTTCAACCACCCATTCGAATATGGGTTGTCCCTGAAGCAGTGCCGCGAATGCATCGAGGATGTGACACGGGTCCATCGGCTGGATGCCGTCGAAGTATCCCATCAGGGTTTTTATACGCCGCTGTTCGATAACGAATCCATCCCTTATCCGAAGGTGGCGACTGATGATTCACACGCCCGGTTGGGCTGCGGCCGGGCATGGATCGAGATGGATTGCGAGAAGAACAAGGACATCATCTTGAGGCACATCAGGAAAGGTCGGTTCAAATATCGTTTTGTAAGAGGCCAGCCTGTTATTGCAGTGAAACCATGTGAACAATAAAGCGGGAGGCGTGAGACATGAAAAGGGTTGCTATCTGTGCGGTGGCTCAACACGAGATCAAGGGCAACATCTGGTGCAAGCGTTTTCAGGAGATGTTGATGGACATCCTCGAAGAGCTGCAGGGGGAAACGGGGTTTACCTTCGGCGGTGAAACGGGTGTGAAGAACATCATTACCTGCTCCGATGATTTTTTCGATGCCCGAACGATATCCGACAATGCGGTGAACGATGTCGTCGGTGCCGGCAATTACCGGGGGGAGCAAAAAATGGCTCAGGAGGGGCTCAACGGTATTGGATACGCAATGGCCGTGATCCTGTCCGGACATGATGATGTCATTTATCTGGCCGGACATTGCAAGGAGTCCCTCACGGCCAGCAGGAACCAGATAGCAAACATGGCTTATGATCCTTTTTATGGTCGCTGCCTGGGACTGGACTACCTCAACACCGCGGGGCTCCAGGCCAGAGCCTACATGGAGAAAAGCAGGATCACCCAGGAACAGCTGGCCAAGGTGGTGGTGAGGGCGCGTCAATGGGCGTCCAGAAATGCGTATGCCAACGAGAAAACGCAGCTCAACCTGGGCGATGTCATGTTTTCCCCCGTTCTTTGTGATCCGATCAGAAGCCTGCACGCCTATCCGGTGTCGGACGGTGCGGTAGGCATGCTGCTCGCGTCCGAAGAAAGGGCCCGTGAATTCACGGACAACCCGGTCTGGATTACGGGTTTTGGGAACTGCATGGACGATTATTTCATGGGCAGGCGTGATCTCGCGAGCAGCTCCGCCCTGAAAAAAGCGGCCCATCAAGCCTATCAGATGGCCGGGATCAAGAAGCCGCAAAAATCGGTCAACCTGGTGGAAGCGATGGACTGTTACGCCTATCAGCAGCCGCTGTGGCTGGAGGGACTGGGCCTGTGTGAGGAAGGCAAGGGTGGCGATTTCATCGATGAACAGGGCCCCGCCCGATACAACGTCAATCTTTCCGGTGGCATGCTGGCGGGAAGACCCCTCATGATCGGCGGGTTATACGGGGTGGCCGAGGCGGTTCTTCAACTTCAGGGTCGCGCCCATGAGCACCAGGCAGCCGATGCGAACTGCGCCGTCGTCCAAAGCACGACGGGCGGGGCGGGACAGTTCCAGACGGTTGCCGTACTTGAACGATAGGGGGTCTCAAAATGACGAAAAAGAAGAATAGAAATGTCGGGATTATTGGAATCGGCATGACGGAAATATCCAGCCATAAAGAAAACCAGAACCAGCCCGAGATGATCAACGAGGCGGTCAGGGCCGCCATCGCCGATGCCGGAATCACGTTGAGCGATATCGATTGCGTTGTTCATGGAAACATGGAGCTGTTTGAAATGATTCACCAGCCCGATCTCTGGCACATGATTGGGACGGGTGCGCTTGGCAAGCCCGGATTCAGGATTACGACGGGGGGCACCACCGGCATGACCCTGGTTGCCGCCGCGGACAATCTGGTCGCGTCAGGGATGTATGATGTCGTCATGGCCATCGGATTCAATAAACTGCAGGAGGCGGGGAGTACCACGGGCGGCATCACGAATATGGCGGACCCTCTTTGGTACCGGCATTTGCAGACCGGGGCCCTGACCAGTACCTCGGCCAATCTGAGTATCGAAGAATTTGGTGAAGCGCGGGCGAGAAAGGCGGCCATGAAGCACCGCATCATGATGGATAAGCATGCCAGCCTCAACGAGCGGGCGCACAGAAGGTTCGGACTTGAATACGATCAGATGGAGGACCTGATGAAGAATTCTCCTCCGTTGATCGGCGAACTGAGGCTTATCCACATGTGCTCGCAGAGCGACGGAGCGTGCGTCATGATCCTGGCTTCCGAAAAAAAAGCGAAGAAAATATGCAAGAAGCCGGTTTGGATCAGAGACCATATTGCCGTTCACCGGGAAGAAACCGCCTCCAACGCCTATTTCCCCATCCTGAGTGAAACCTCCCAGCGTGTTGCCGCCAGGAAACTCTTCACCCGAAACGGCATCGACAATCCGGTCGAGTACTTCGATGTTTTTGAGATGTATGACCCCTCCGCGTGGTGGGGCATTGAGTGGTTGCGCGATTTCTTTCTCCTGGAGGGGGATGAAGCCATTAAGATGGTGGAGGAGGGGGATTGGGATCTGGACGGGAAGGTGCCCGTCAACCCCTCGGGCGGCGTAACCGCCAGCAATCCGATCAGCGCAACGGCCATGCTGAAGCCGGCTGAAGTTGCGCTTCAGATGAGGGGGGATGCGGGGAGGCATCAGCTTAAGCGGGAGGTCAGGCACGGATTGGCTTCCGGGTTTGGCGGCGTGATGTGGACGGAGCTGATGATCCTTGAAAAGGACTTGAATTGGTAGGAGGTGCGATGATGACTAAAGATAAACGGAATGCTCCGGCTGAGGAACTGATTTCCATACAAGTCGTAAACGCGATTGATTGCGCTTTCCCCACCGGATCGATCATGGGGAAGTGGTTTCGAGGCCTGAAGGAGAAGAAGTTCTATGCGACCCGATGCCCCTCCTGCGGTCGTACGATGACTCCGCCCAGGGGGTGCTGTGCGTTATGTGTGGTCCGCTCCGAGGAATTTGTGGAGGTCGGGCCCAAAGGGACCGTCGAAAATTATGACATTGCCTACTATGCGAGCCCGGACCCGCTGACCGGGAAAGTCCGTTCCACGCCGTACGCTGCGGTTTTTGTGCGGATGGACGGATCCGACCGGGACATCTTTACCCATGCAATCAGGGACGAGGATATCCCCAGGCTCAAGCGCGGGGTGCGGGTGAGGCCCGTGTGGAATGAGGTCAGAACCGGCAGCATTGAAGACATGCTGTACTTTGAAATTGATGCTTAAGGAGAGCTGACAATGAATGCATGCAGACGACACGAGAATACTCAGGACTGTTTCGTTGTTCCCGGCAAGATGGCGCTTCCCAACCAGTACTTTGCCGGCCGGGTGGGGTCGAGGTTTATAATATCGCTGCGGGATTCAACGAAGATCTTGGGCGTCAAATGCCCGAAATGCAAAAGCGTCTATGTCCCGCCTCTGGAATACTGTGAGAAGGACATGACGAAAATTGACGAGAACTGGGTTGAACTGGGGAATGAGGGCGTTCTGACCAACTATACGGTGGTGAACTACCGAGACGCCCATCTGCCCCGGAAGGCGCCGTATATCCTGGGGATGATCAAGCTTGACGGTGCGGAAGCGCCGTTTATCCACATCGTGGCGGGCATCGAGCCGGAAAATGCAGCCATCGGTATGAGGGTCAAGGCGGTCTTTTCCGAAAAAACGACGAATACGATTCTGGACATCGATCACTTTGCGCCCGTCGAGGGGTGAAGGCGTGACTTCTCGCCGGATTGGAACCCGTAACATGGCCTCTATTCAGAAGCCGGAAAGGTTAAGACAATGGATTTCAGAATAGCCGAAGAGCATCTCGCCGTTGTGGAAAGCGTCGAGAAATTTTCCCGAAATGAAATGTTGCCCCTGGCGCGGGAGTTGGATGAGAAAAGCGAGTTTTCAATGCCCTTATGGAAGAAAATGGGTGCATTGGGTTACCCGGGGCTGCTGGCTGGTCATAAATACGGCGGAAGCGAACTGGGCGCACTGGGGACGACCATGGCGCTCGAGGCCGCCGGACGAGGAGGGGCGGATCAGGGCACCTTGCTTTCCTGGGCTGCCCATATGGTTATATCAATGCTGAACGTCGAGCACTGGGGGAGCGAGGCGCAGAATCAAAAGTACCTCCCCAAGATGGCAACGGGCGAGTGGATCGGAGCAATGGCCTTGACCGAGCCCAATGCAGGGAGTGACGCCAGTTCCGTCACGACCAGTGCAACGCTTCGAGGGGATAAATACATCCTGAACGGAACCAAGATGTTCATTACCAATGGGCCGATCTGTGATGTTGTCGTGGTCATCACCCGTTCCGAAGCGGGGTCGAAAGGCGCCAACGGGACGACGGCCTTTATCGTTGATAAGAGCATGCCTGGATGGTTTTCGAGTAGAAAATTGGACAAGATGGGATTAAGGGCTTCGCCGACCGGGGAACTGGTGTTTGAAAATTGTGAAGTCCCGGTGGAGAACGTTCTGGGTCAGGTCGGTATGGGCATCAAGAGTGTTGCCTTCTCCGGCGTCAACTGGGAGCGGACGATCCTGGCCGGCCACTTCCTGGGAGGGATGGAATTCAATCTGGAGCAGTGTATCAGGTATGCCAAGGAGCGGGTGCAATTCGGACGCCCGATCGCCAGCTTTCAGGCCATACAGCATAAAATCGTCGACATGGCGGCGGATATCGAGGCCATCAAGGTCTTGCTGTACAGGCAGGCGTGGATGATCGACAACAATATCCCCTGCATAAAGGAGACGTCGCTCACGAAAGCGATTATAGGCGGGATGATGCTGAGGAATGCGGATGAAGCGATCCAGATCTTTGGCGGTTACGGGTTGTGTAAAGAATATCCGGTGGAAAGATTTTACCGGGATTGGAAACTCGCTTCCATCGGGGGCGGTACGAACGAGGTGAACAGGGATATCGCAGCCCGGTTTCTGCTGAAATAAGGGACCCGCTCTCGATTCGGGACTTTCATCAACAAGGGACAGCTTATCCAATAAAATAAAAAAGGGGGACATCGTTTCATGAAGAGATTGACACCGTTTGAAGAGAATGTCGTGCGTCGCGTGGCCGTGGGCGATTTTCTGGTTCGGTCGGCTGCCCGTTACCCGTCGCATAA
>Ga0209719_1000894_pt1 | contig 40901 bp, 36 predicted proteins | sample AD_JPNAS2_MetaG_FD_184421 | JGI IMG/M metagenome (GOLD analysis project Ga0209719, IMG submission 184421) | Active sludge microbial communities of municipal wastewater-treating anaerobic digesters from Japan - AD_JPNAS2_MetaG (SPAdes) (version 2) | ecosystem: Engineered > Bioreactor > Anaerobic...
CTTTTACAACCAAGGCCGGAAACACCTTTGCCGTCGAAGCCTGGAACCGCCCCTATCTAACCAAGATGCTCGATAGTGAAAGCGTCTATACCTTAGTCGCTAACTACGATTACTACAAAAATAAACTCAATATGATTAATCTCACCAAAGGTGAACCGCCGGCTGGCGATTATCTCCGCCCGGTTTACACGCTTCCCCGCGCGATCACGAATTACCAGTTTTCTCACCTCGTGGAAAAAGCTTTTGATGGCAAAGAAGAAGCGCTTGAAAGCGACATACCAGCGCCTCTACAAGAAAAATACCGACTCTTGAATAAAGAAAAAGCCCTCCATCTCGTCCATCGCCCGTTTTCAGCTAAAGATATTTATGAGGGGCTCCGCGTTTTAAAATACGAGGAATGCTTGCTCTTTTCGCTAAAAACACAGATTATCCGCTCGCAAAATAAAGAACTCATTAAAAATGAAAAGCAATTTATCGACCGCACCAAATTAAAAACCTTCATTCGGTCCCTCCCCTATAAACTCACTGAAGATCAAATTAGTTCGGTCGCCGAAATCGTCAAAGACATGGATCAAAGAAGCTTGATGTATCGCCTTTTGCAAGGTGATGTCGGAACCGGCAAAACGTTAGTGGCCGCCCTGGCCTTCTATGGCAATTTCCTCCGCAATGATCAAGGCGCTTTGATGGCTCCGACCGACGCCCTGGCCAGGCAGCACTTTCGCACTTTACGCGAACTTTTCAAAGATACGCCGGTGCGCCTTGCCTTGCTTTTGGGAGCCACACCCAAAAAAGAGCGTTTTCAAATCAATATGGGTCTTATCAATCATAAGATTGATGTGGTGGTGGGAACCCACGCCCTCTTCTCAGAGGATGTTACTTTTTCCTCGCTTGGTCTTGCCGTAATTGACGAGCAGCATCGCTTCGGCGTCAATCAGCGCCTCCTTCTCGCATCCAAAGGCGAACACGCCGATTTGCTCCTCATGTCGGCCACACCAATTCCACGCACGTTAGCTCTGACGCTCTACGGCGACTTGGATGTCTCGACGCTCACTCAGTTCCCCTTCAGCCAAAGAAAGATCATGACCAAAGTCGTCTCAAACAGCGATTCGCTGATTCATAAGACGATCAAGCAAGCGATTAACAAACAGCAGCGCGTCTATGTCGTCGCTCCCGTCATCGATATCAGTTCGACCGGCCTCGTCTCCGTCGAAGAGCTATTCAAGTATTACGAAAAGCTCTATCCCGGGCAGGTCAGCCTCCTCCACGGGCAGATGAGCATCGAAGACAAGAATTACGCTCTCGGCGAGTTTATCAGCGGCAAGACGCCGATTATTGTCTCGACCAGCGTCATCGAAGTCGGCATCGATGTCAAAGAGGCTTCAGTGATGGTTATCTATGCTCCCACATCGTTTGGTTTAGCAAGCCTACATCAGCTGCGGGGGCGCATCGGCCGCGATGGCAAAGAAGCGATTTGTCTGCTCGTCTACGATGGCGAAGACGAAGACGAAATAAATAAGTTAAATGTTCTCGTCGAATCAAATGATGGCTTCTTTATCGCCGAGGAAGATTTAAGAAGGCGCGGACCGGGTGAGCTGAGCGGGCTCCGCCAATCCGGCATCACCAATTTTGAATTCGTTAATCTCATAGATGATTTCAAGATGTTCGAATATGCCCGCAACGACGCTAAAACAATTCTGGAACGCCCTTTTGAGACCTCCTACCGACGCATCATCGCAAGAGCCAAAAGAGAAATCGCCCAGGCCAAATTTACAAACGTCTAATCCTCGTGCGCATCGTTTTTATTTAGATAAACGATGCTAAATGTTAAAATAGCAAAGAAGGAATATTTATGATTAAAATTGTTATTGATATGATGGGCGGTGACCTCGGAAGCGCGGCCGCCGTCGAAGGCGTTCTCGCCTTCTTAGAAGATCACCGGGATGTCGAAGTGACGGCCGTCGGTAAAATTGAAGAGTTGACCTTGCTTCAAGGTAAGGCTACTTTAGTGGATGCCCGCGAAGTTCTTCCTATGGAAGCCGGCGTCATGGATGCCATTCGGGCGAAGGGCGCCTCAATGGCGATTGCCATCGACCAAGTTTTGGCTCAAAATGCCGACGCCCTCGTCTCGTCGGGAAGCACCGGAGCCTATCTTGGTTCAACATCGATCCGCCTCAAGAAGTTGCCAGGCGTTTTGCGCCCCGCTCTCATCTCCCCGTTTCCGACCAAAAACCTCGGTCAGCAAGTCGTCATTCTCGACATTGGAGCTTCCAATGAAAACTCCGCTTCCGAACTCGTCCAGTTCGCGCTGATGGGCAAGCTTTACGCTCAGGCCGTCCTCGAAGTCAAAGAACCCCGCGTCTATCTTCTCTCCAATGGTTCAGAGCCCGAAAAAGGCTCACCCGAATCAAAGGATGCCTATCAGTTATTGGCCGGTTCTTTTCCCGGCTTCATGGGTAACATCGAAGCTCGCGATGCTCTTAATGGCACCGCCGACGTCGTCGTCACCGATGGCTTTACCGGCAATGTCTTTTTAAAGTCATGTGAGGGTGTGGCCAAGATGATGTCCGGTTTTATTAAAGGCGCCTTTATGCGCAATATCTTTTCAAAAATCGGCTATCTTTTATCAAAAAAGGGCTTTAAGCGCATGTCAGAAGCCATGAATTACAAAAACTACGGAGGCGCGATGTTTCTCGGTTTAAGCAAAGTGGCCGTCAAAGCTCATGGCTCGAGCGATGGCCTCGCTTTCATGCACGCCCTGCGCGTCGCTTATCGCCTCGCCCAAGCCAACGTCCCGGCCCTCATTGAAAAAGGAATCAAAGAAAATGCACCGCTTAGCTAAATTATTTAAATACTTTCATCTAAAACCAAAAGAACTCAGAACTTATGAATTGGCGTTTACGCACCCCTCATATAATCTCGACGCCAAAAGTTGTCACGAAGACTATGAGCGACTCGAGTTTCTCGGCGATTCGATTCTCGGCGCTTCGGTCGCTGACCTCGCCTTTCAGGCTCATCCGGATAAAGACCAGGGTTTTCTTACAAAACTTCGCAGCTCATTGGTCAATACCAAAGCGCTCGCCAAATACGCCCGCTATCACCACCTCGCCGAGTTTATCGTCGTCGGCAATAGTTTTAGCGGTGAAGTGGCCAAGTCCGACAAAATGCTCGAAAATGTCTTCGAATCATTTATCGGCGCCGTCTATCTCGACCTCGGATTTAAGGTCGCATACGGCATTGTCAAACGCGTCTTTGAACACGATATTTTAAATTACACGCCCGAGAAGACAATCGATTACAAATCGCGGCTTCAGGAAGAGACGCAACTCGAACATCGCCATTCCGTGACCTTCCGTCAGGTGAGTGTTGATGGCCCCGCCCATAACCGCGTTTTCGAGATGGAAGTCGTCCTCGACGGCGGTGTCGTTCTCGGCCGGGGAACCGGATCCAGCAAAAAAGCCGCCGAGCAAGAAGCGGCCAAAAATGCTCTTGAGAAAAAAGCGGGAAGCAAATAATGGGTCTTTTTACTTATCTAAAAGATAAGTTTTCGCGCAAAAGCGAGAAAACGACAAAATATGTCAGCGGTCTAGAAAAGTCGCGGCATCACTTCGCCGATCGGCTTAAAGTTCTCACCAAGCGTTATGCAGCGGTTAACGAGGCATATTTTGAAGAGCTTGAGACGATTTTAATCGAGGCCGATGTCGGGATTGCTCTGACGATTCGGACGATTGAAAATCTGCTTAAAGAGGCCCGAGAAAAAAAGATAAGCGACCCATCAGTTATCAATGAATTGTTAGTTGATGCCTTATTTGTCAGCTATGCCACTAAAGGCGGCGACATCGAAAATGAAATTCAATTTCAAAAAAATGTTCCGACCGTCTTGCTGATGGTCGGCGTCAATGGCGTCGGCAAGACGACAACGATCGCTAAAATCGCCCATCGCTACCTATCGCAAGGCAAAAAAGTGATGCTGGCAGCCGGAGATACCTTTCGCGCTGGGGCGACCGAACAACTCGAAGTATGGGCCAAACGCCTCAATTGTCCGATTGTTATCGGAAAGCCCGCTCAGGATCCCGCCAGCGTCGCTTATGAAGCGTCTCAAAGGGCGATCAAAGATAAGATTGACCTTTTAATCGTCGATACGGCGGGACGCCTTCAGACAAAGCTGAATCTCATGGCCGAACTCGGAAAGATATCGCGCGTTCTCGCCAAAGAAATTGCCGGTGCCCCTCACGAGACGTTCCTCGTCATCGATGCGACAACCGGCCAAAACGGCGTGTTGCAGGCTAAAGCTTTTAAAGAAGCGACGCCGGTTTCGGGTATCGTCATCACAAAGATGGACGGAACATCCAAAGGCGGAATCATCCTGGCGATTCGCGATGAACTCGCCCTTCCGGTGCGCTTTATCGGCCTCGGCGAAAAGATGGATGACTTACAGGAATTTGACCTCGACGAATACCTCTACGGATTATGTCTTGGAGACGAACGATGAAAGATAACCTCGAACGAACAAAAAAATATAGTGAACTGATGGAGTTTTATAGCCGCCTTTTAACGACTTCACAGCAGCAGATTATGAGCGATTATTATCTCTTTGACTTGTCGCTCGGCGAAATTAGTGAGAATCGCAAGATTTCGCGCAGTGCCGTTCTTGATACAATCGCCAAAACTGCGAAGAAACTCGAAAAATTCGAAGGAAAACTCGGCCTCGTCAAACTCTTTAAAGAAAGCAAAGAAAAAAGTCGCGGGCAAGTCCTCGCGGCCCTTGAAGAATTAGAAGGAAAAATTAAACATGGCATTTGAGTCGCTGAGCGAAAGATTTGCTCGCATCTTTAAAAAACTGCGCGGCCAGTCGCGCTTGACCGAGAGCAATATGGATGACATGCTCAAGGAAATTCGCGTCGCCCTCCTTGAAGCCGACGTCAATTTTAAAGTCGTCAAAGACTTCCTCGCCGAAGTCAAAAAGCGGGCGATTGGCGAAGAGGTGTTAACAAAGTTAAACCCCTCGCAAACGATCGTTAAAATCGTCCATGATGAAATCGAGAAATTGCTGGGTTCCAGCGATGATCAGCTCACCTTTAACCGCAACAAGCCGACGCTGATCATGCTAGTTGGTCTTCAGGGTTCGGGAAAGACGACGACGGCTGGAAAACTCGCTCTTTTAATGAAGGGCAAAATGAATAAAAAAGTCTTGTTGGCAGCATGCGACACTTATCGTCCGGCGGCCATCGATCAACTCGAGCAAATCGCCGGCGATATCGCCGTCGATATCATCGCTGAAAGAAACAAGTTAAGTCCTGTCGAAATCGCCAAAAAAGCGCGTTTGAAAGCATTTAACGACCATTATGATGTCCTCATTATTGATACGGCCGGCCGCCTCCATCTCGACGAGCCCCTGATGAAGGAGCTGAACGATATTATCGGCGAAGTTGAACCGGATGAAATTCTTCTCGCTTTTGATGCGATGAGCGGTCAGGACGTCGCCAATGTCGCCTCTTCTTTTAATGCCCGTCTAAAGCTGACCGGCGCCGTCATGACCAAACTCGATGGTGACGCTCGCGGTGGAGCCGCCTTGTCGATTCGCCACCTGACCGGCGTTCCGATAAAGTTCTCGGGAACCGGAGAAAAACTCATCGATATCGATGTTTTCCATGCCGACCGCATGGCCGACCGCATCTTGGGGATGGGTGATGTTGTCAGCCTCGTCGAGAAAGTTCAGGAAGAACTCGATGAGCGCGAGATGAAGAAATCCGTCAACCGCATGATGTCGGGAAAATTTGATCTTGAAGACATGCTGAGTCAGATGAAGCAAATTCAGAAGCTCGGTTCTCTCGGCGGCTTGATGAGCATGATTCCCGGCATGCCCAAATTAAGCGATGAACAAAAAGCGCAGGCCGAAAGAGAAATCGCCAATTTTGAAGCCATTTATAATTCGATGACCGCCGAAGAAAGACGCCATCCCGAAATTCTTCGCAATTCGCGAAAAGTGCGCATCGCCCGCGGCAGCGGCAAAACAAATGCCGATATTAATCGCATCATCAACAAGTATGAAAAATCAAAAGAGATGATGCGCAAGATGGGGCAGATGCAAAAAGGAAATAAAATGCCGCCCGGTGGTTTAGGCGGCTTTGGCGGCTTAGGTTTTTAAAGGCTATTTTTTGATAAACTTAGCCCCTTTTTCGAGGGCCTTTTTTTCCCATTCGGGTTCGGTGTTTTTATCGATTTCGTGCAGGAGTTTTATATCGCTGCGGCCTAGTTTTAACTGAGCGAATAAATCCGGGCGATACAGACGAGTGATATACAAAGCTTGCTTTTTTCGCCATTTGCTGATGGCGGCGTGATTTCCCGAGTAGAGAATGTCAGGAACTCTTCTGCCTTCATAGTCATAAGGTTCGGTATACTGGGGATACTCAAGCATGCCGCTTTCAAAAGATTCTTCATCGAGCGATGAACTGGTGATGGCGCCTTTTTGGAGGCGGATGAGCGAATCGGCGATCGCCATCGCGGCGATTTCTCCACCGGTCAAAACGAAGTCACCAATCGAAATTTCTTCATCGACATAGGCACTGACGCGTTCGTCCACACCTTCATAATGTCCACAAATCAGTACAATTTCATCGCAATTTGCGAGTCTTTTCGCCGTATTTTGCGTATAAGTTTTGCCGCGGGGACTTAAAAGAATAACGTGGCTGTTCGCGCTTTTTGCATCTTTAATGGCATCAACGAGAGGCTGTACTTTCATGATTAAGCCCGCGCCCCCGCCGACCGGTGGGGTGTCGACACGGCGATAGCGGTCTTTGGTGTAGTCGCGAATGTTTAATAGAACAATTTCGGCGGCTTTTTTGCTGATGGCCCTCTTAATAATCGAGTTTGTCAAAAAGCCGTCAAACATTTGCGGAAAGAGAGTGAGAATCGTTATCTTCATAGCATACCTTCGATGATGCGGGCGACTATTTCTTTCTTCTCAATATTCACACTTTTGATAAAGGCGGCGATAAACGGAATGAGCACATCGGGGCCATCATTCCGCGTGATTCGCAAAGTGCGGTGGGCGGGATAATCTTCAACTTTGGTGACGGTGCCGATGAGATTGTTGCCGTCGTCATAAACACCGCATCCGATAAGATCGATGTGATAATAGAAACCTTCGGGAAGATTCTCAACCTTTTTTTCAATCAGCACAAGCAGGCCAATCAATTTCTCGGCCTCCTCGATGCTGGTGATGTTTTTAAACGAGACGACATAGCGATCTTTGCTTTGACGAGCGCTTGCAATCACCGCTTCAACACGTTCATCCTTTTCTTCATTTAAGAGCGTAACGAGCTGCCCCTTTTTAAATCTTTTGCTCGGGAAATCGGTGGTAACGAAAACCTTGACTTCACCGCGAAGTCCGACCGTATTCGTAATCTTGCCGATTGATACTTGTTCCATAAGACAAAAGAGAACGAGGATTAATCCTCGTCCTTCTGTTCAAACGATTCAAATTTGAGATGAATGCGTTTATTTTCACTTTTGCCGGCGACTGAAATCAGTTCGCGAAGAGCGTTGGCAATCGCTCCCTTGCGGCCGATGAGACGAGCGGTGTCATCACTCTCGGCGACGATGAGCAAGACGACTTCGCGCGAGGAGTCACTGGGAAGCTCACGAATCATGATGATGTCTTTGTTTTCGACGATCGGATCAATCAAGGCGTGAATAATCTTCTCGTAATCCATTATTTGTCTCCTTTGACGCTTTTCTTGCTTTCGGCGAGCTTAGCCATCAAACCCTTTTTCGTAAATAGAGTACGAATCGTGTCGGATGGAGTGGCGCCCTGACGCAGCCATTTAAGAGTCACTTCTTCGTCGATAACAGCATTCTCGATACCTTTGGCGGGATCGAAGAAGCCGAGTTGTTCGATGTAGCGGCCATCGCGTGAGTAGCGCGAATCGGCGACGACGATGCGGAAGAACGGATCTTTATGGCGACCGACTCTGGTTAATCTGATTTTTACTGACATTTGCTTTCTCCTTTTTCCATCGAAAGTTTATTATAAATAAGATTTGGTGTCAAGCAAAAATACTTGACAGCAAACACGCAATAAATGTTTCTTGTCAACCAAATACTTATTTGGTAATATAACTAAGCGCGTTAAAATGCGCTGCGGACGGTCCGCTGTCAAAAATCGGGACAAGAACGCCTTAAGAAACCACATGAAAAAGGAGGAAGAACAATGAATTCCAACATCGTTAATGAAGTTACCGCTTCACAGTTAAAATCCGACCTCATTGATTTCAGCTCCGGAGACACCGTCAAGGTTTTCGTGCGTATCATCGAAAACAAAAAAGAACGTCTCCAGGCTTACGAAGGCGTCGTTATGCAACGCCGCGGCTCGGGTGTCAGCGCCACCTTTACCGTCAGAAAAATCTCGTCAGGCGTCGGTGTCGAACGGACATTCTTGCTCCACTCGCCAGCCATCGCTAAAATCGAGTTGATTAAAAAGGGTAAAGTTCGCCGCAACAAAATCAACTATCTGCGTCAACTATCTGGCAAAAAGGCTCGCATTAAAGAAATTCTTTAATCCCAGCGAAAAAGGCTCTCGCATCTCGAGGGCCTTTTCTTATCTTCCGTTTATTAAAACCAAAATGGTTTTATTGTAAAATTATTAATCCGTATTATACTAAATCATAGGTATTTATGGTCGACACATATTTAGAGCCGACAGGCAACCCCAAAAATGATCGCCAAATTCGCCGAGAATTGGGTATTAAGCGCAACCCTTTGCGCGTTTTTCTAAAAATTCTCTTTACGATTTTTTTCGTCTCGGCCCTCATCGTCGGCAATGTCGTCATCTTTCATAACCTCTACTACCGCTCCTTTTTTGTTAACGGTCAATCGATGTATCCGACACTAAACGGCAACGCAACTTATAGCGATGGCACGCTCATCGGGCAAACCTTTAATTACTCAAAATCGTTAAATGGTGCAACTGTCGATTACGGCATCATGGATACTCATGAGTTTACCAAGCAAGGCATTCGGCGCTTTGATATCATCGTCACCAAGTACAGCGAAGACGATATCAGCGATAAAATCAAGAGAGTTATCGCTCTTCCAGGTGAGACTTTTTACTTTGTGAGCACCTCGCCCAACGAAGCGACAAACGGTGACTTCTATCTCATTCCCGAAGGTGCGAGCGAAGGCGTTTTAATCCCTCAGACTTTTGGCTCAGAGGCCATCTTGCGGCAAAAAGATTATAGCGGCGCAAACATCCCGAAAGAAGATAGCCCCAAAACGCTCGGCGACGATGAATACTATGTCTTAGGCGACAACCGTCAGCACAGCAGCGATTCAAGCGGAGGCTACATCATTAAATACAATTTTATTGAAGGCGTCGCCATCGCTCTTGAAGGTACATGTGTCCTCGTCTGCGAACCCGGGCAGTCATGCCAAGCCGGTCGCGTCAACTTTTCGTGGCCCCAGTCGCTGAGGTGGAGAGATGCCTAACATCCACTGGTTTCCGGGGCATATGAATCGCGCTCTGCGCGAAATCGGCGCTAAAGCCGCGCTTGTCGACCTCGTCGTCGAACTTCGCGACGCTCGCGCCGTTTTAAGTTCGGCAAATCAAGATGTCCTCAATCAAATCAAGAAACGCCAACGCCTCATCGTTTTAACCAAGAGCGATCTAGCCCTTGAAGCCGAGACTAAAAAATGGATCGACCATTTTGTCGCTGAAGGTCAACGCGCCATCAGCGTCGATTTGACAGAGCCAAAAGATTTGGCAAAACTTCTCAAGGCCATCTGCTCATCCGATGGCGAAAAACGGCAAAAAGAAGCCGCGCGAGGACTCAAACCTCAGCCTCTGAGGATTATGGTCGTCGGCGTGCCAAACGTCGGTAAATCGACGCTTATCAACAAGCTGGTTAAAAAAAGAGTCGCTCAAGTTGAAAACCGCCCCGGCAAGACCAAAGCCCAGCAGTGGGTCAAAGTCGATAATAAGTTTGAACTGCTCGATACGCCAGGAATTTTACCGATGAAATTCGACAATCCTGATTATGCGATTAACTTAGCCCTTCTAGGCATGGTCAAAGAAGACATTCTGCCCAAAGAAGAGCTCGCATATAAAATTATACAGTACCTCAAAAAGAACCATTTAACCGCTCTTTCTTCAGCCTATTCGCTTACCGATGTCCAGCAAAAGAACGAAGCGAAGATCATTGCGGAAATCGGCTCGCGCATCGGCATCATCGATGGTGGGAAGCCGGATCTCAACCGCGCCATCAGCACGCTCCTCAACGATTTTCGCAATGGCAAGATCACCCGCCTTAGCCTCGAGACACTTTAATATGCTTTTGACGTTCGAAGATTCATACTATTCTGACAAGATTCAAAACATCGCCGGGGTCGACGAAGCCGGCCGCGGTCCTTTAGCCGGTCCAGTTGTCGCGTGCGCTATCGTGCTCCCGCGCGCGTATTTAAATAATGAGGTTAACGATTCAAAGCAATTATCCGATAAAAAAAGGCGGCTGCTTTTTAACGATATTATCGCCAATGCCCTATCTTATGGAATAGGTATTGTAAGTCCCGAGACAATTGACGAAATCAACATTTACCAAGCTTCGAAATTAGCGATGAAAATGGCGCTGGATCAAATCTCCGTCCCCATTGATTTGATTATGACTGATGCCATGCCGCTACAAGGCCATGATGTTCCGGTTTTAAATATCATCAAAGGCGATGCTAAGGTCCGGGCGATTGCCGCCGCCTCGATCCTCGCCAAAGTAATTCGCGACGATATTATGCTCGATTTAGATAAGCAATACCCTGATTTCGGATTTAAAAACAATAAAGGATATCCGACAACAGCCCACATTCAAGCACTCATGCGCAACGGACCGATAAAAGGAATTCATCGCTACTCATATAGACCCGTCGCCCGTCTACTTTTTGATAGAGTCAGCCTCTTATAAAAAAATAGCAGTTAACAGATAAATCCTCCCTTATATATCAAGTGGAGGTTTTTTATGACCGGAAGAGATATTTTAATTTACTTAGCGATTAAGTATAAAGGCAACTGGGACGATATCTATGGAGCGATTAAGCGCAAAGAGCCAATCGATGACGCCTCTTTTAACGATCTGCTTGCGACGTTAAAAGCCAACGCTATCACAATCATTGATAAAAACTATCCAGATCACCTGAAGCAAACCCACAAGCCCCCTTTTGTTCTTTTCTATTACGGAGACCTGAGCCTTATCGAGCATCCGCAGGAGACGGTTGCTTTTATCGGAAGCCGAAAGGCGAGTGATTACGGAAAGAAAATGACGCGTATCATCGTCACCGATTTAGCAAAAAAGATGATTATCGTCTCAGGGATGGCCAAAGGTATCGATGCCGTCGCGCACGAAACGGCAATAAATGTCAAAGGCAAGACAATCGCGGTGTTAGGTTCAGGCATTGACTATTGCTACCCGCGCGAAAATCTTGAACTCTACAAAATTATGAAAGAAAACCACTTAGTAATCAGCGAATATCCTAATCGCGTCGAACCTGACCATAGCCAATTTCCCCTCCGCAATCGAATTATCGCCATGCTCGCCAAATCGGTGGTGGTCGGCGAGGCAGACTTGAAGTCCGGAACTCTGATCACCGTCAGTTATGCCCTCTCACAAGGCCGAGATGTGTGCTGTGTACCTTACCCGGCAGACGCTTCATCGGCATGTAACAGCCTCATCAAGCAAGGGGCAAAACTCGTCGAAAACGCAAATGATGTATATGAAGAAATGGGAATTGAAGTCAGTAGTCAAGAATTACGCGACGTCCAAAAATATAACTAATATCTTTAAAGGAAATAAGTATTTACTTTAAGAAAAATTGGCCGTTCTAAAACGATTGACAAAGTCGGTGACGATATCTATATTTATCAATTGTACAACTGAGGACTACCATGAAACTCGTCATCGTCGAATCGCCAAAAAAGAGTGAATCATTCAGCCGATATCTCGGTCCCGGTTTTAATATTTTGGCGACCCAAGGTCACTTGCGTGACTTGGCGACCTCCGGCAAAGGTGGTCTCGGCATCGATGTCGAAAACAACTTCAAACCTAACTATAAATTGATGCCCAAAAAGAGCGCGATTTGGGAAAAAATAAGATCTGAGGCTAAAAAAGCTGAAGAAATTTTACTGGCGACCGACCCGGACCGCGAAGGCGAAGCCATCGCTTGGCACTTGGCCGATATGCTTAAATTGAAAATCGAAAAGACTAAGCGCCTCGAATTTCACGAAATTACCCGCGATTCGATTCAAGCCGCCATACAAAGTCCTCGCACCATCGATATGAATCTCGTCAACTCGCAGGAGACGAGGCGTATCTTAGACCGCGTCATCGGTTTTAAACTGTCATCTTTGATGCAGAAAAAATTGCGTTCGCCATCTGCCGGACGCGTTCAGTCCGCGACTTTGAAAATTATCACCGATCACGAAAAAGAAATAGCTAAATTCGTTCCCGAAGAATACTGGGAAATTTTGGTCGATGTCGAAATATGCGGAAAAATCTACACCCTTAAACTCGCGAAAGCGGGAGGCGTTAACCTCGACTTAAAAGATGAGAAAAGCGCCGCGCAAATTTTTACTCAGCTAGGCGACACTTTGACTGTTGATGAAATCATCAAAAAGATTCGTAGCGTTTCGAGCAAACCGCCTTTTAAAACTTCGACCTTGCAACAAGAAGCATCAAATCGCTTTCGCTTTTCGACATCCAAAACAGCTTCGATTGCCCAAAGTTTATACGAAGGTTTTACCGTCGGTGAAGAACACGTTGGTCTCGTCACTTACATTCGCACCGATTCGACGCGCTTAAGCGACACTTATATTCAAAGGGCGCGCAAATATATCACCGAAAATTTTGGCGCTGAATACATCGGCGTCGTCAAAAAGGAAAAAGCGACACCCCTTGGCCAAGATGCCCACGAGGCAATTCGCCCGACAGCCAATCACCGGACGCCCGAAAGCGTCGCTAAATACTTATCATCAGATCAAGTGAAACTATATCGCTTAATCTACAACCGCGCCTTGGCCTCTTTGATGACAGATGCCAAAGAAGAAATTTCGACCGCCATATTAAAAAGCGGACAATTAGAATTCAAGCTCGACAGCAAGAAAGTCCTTTTTGATGGTCATCGCCGTCTTTATGAAGATGATGAAACTGATATCATCTGCACCCCACTCATGCAAAAAGGCACCAGCTTTAAGATACTTAAGAAACAAAAAGTGCAAAAATTCACAACGCCACCCGCTCGTTATAGCGAAGCTAAAGTCGTGCAGCTCATGGAAGAAGCCGGCATCGGACGACCATCGACCTATGCTTCGACAATCAAACTTTTGCTCACCAGAAAATATATCGAGATGGGCAAAGAAGGCATTCGCGCGACCGAACAAGGCATCAAGACGGCGACGGTCATCGCTAAATATTTTCCGGAATTCGCCGATTTAAAATACACGGCAAAAATGGAATCAGAACTCGATCAAATTCAGTTTGGAAAGATTAAGCATCTTGAAATGCTTTCGAATTTCTATGGTCCGTTTGAACAAAAAGTCCAACAAGTGTATCAGGCGATGTACAAAGAACCGGAAGAAGAGACAGGTGAATCTTGTCCAAAATGCGGCAGCCCGCTCGTCGTGAAAAAAAGCCGACATGGCACATTCATTGCTTGCAGTTCATATCCGACATGCAAATACATTAAAAAACCCGAGCCGGTTGCGCCTGACTATATTGGCGAAGATTGCCCGGTTTGCGGAAAGCCTCTCCTGCGTCGGAAATACGGGAAAAATAAATCATTTATCGCTTGCAGCGGATATCCTTCTTGCACTTATTCACGAAATGACAAATCGAAAGCGGTGACCCATCACACTCATCCTCACGACCACGAAGAAGAAGTGGTCGGATTATGTCCCAAATGCGGTGGTGACCTAAAGGTTCGAACCTATCGCGGTAAAAAATTCATCGGTTGCAGCAACTACCCGAAGTGCGCTTACAGCAAAAACTACAAATAAAATGAAAGAGCAGATGGAGGCAACCATCTGCTTTTGCTATATAATAGACACATGGGAAAAATCAATGTCATCGGAGCAGGTCTAGCCGGCGTCGAAGCCGCTTTTTATCTCGCCGAAAAAGGCCATGAAGTTCATCTCTTTGAAAAGCGTCCCGAACACATGACCCCCGCTCATCAAAGCGGCTTATTTGCCGAATTGGTCTGCTCAAATTCGCTTAAGAGCAACCGCCTCGACAATGCCTGTGGCCTCCTCAAAGAAGAGATGCGAATCATGCGCTCCCTGACGATGGAAGCCGCCACCTTGTCGCAAGTTCCAAGCGGTAATGCCCTCAGTGTTGATCGTGAGTTATTTGCACAGATAATAACAGAAAAAATACGGCAAAAACCGAATATTTTTATTCATAAAGCGGATGTAAAATCGTTGACGGATGAGTTGACTATTCTCGCTACCGGACCTTTGACAAGCGATGAAATGGTCTTAGAATTAGGTCGGATTATCGAAACTAAGGCCCTGTCTTTTTATGATGCCAGTGCCCCAATTATCAACAGAGACAGCATCGATATGAGCATCGCCTACTATAAATCCCGTTACGAGCAAGGAGACGATAGCTATCTCAATTGCCCCTTCGATAAGGAGAACTATTATCGCTTCGTTGAAGAATTAAGCAAGGCCGAAACGGTTAAACTGCACGCTTTTGAAAGCCAATATTTTGAGGGCTGCCTGCCGATCGAGGTTCTTGCCAAGAGAGGCATCGACACACTTCGCTATGGACCTTTAAAGCCAAAAGGCCTCGCACTAGATCGCCAGAATCCTCCCTATGCCGTCGTCCAACTCCGTCAAGACAACCTCATCGGCAGCCTCTATAACATCGTCGGCTTTCAGACTAATCTCACCTATCGCGAGCAAGAGCGCGTCTTTCGTCTTATTCCCGGTCTTCAAAACGCCGAGTTTGTCCGCTTTGGGCTCATGCATCGCAACACCTATATCAATAGCCCGGCAGTGCTTGATGAACATCTTGCTATAAAGAACAAAAACAATGTTATCGTCGCCGGACAACTTTCTGGGGTCGAAGGCTATGTCGAAAGCGCCGCGACAGGAATTATCGCTGGCATAATTGCCAATCGCCTCCTCGCTGCTAAGAAGCCTATTTTGCCGCCGACGTCGACGATAGTCGGCTCGCTCATTCGCTATGTCACGAAAGCCAACCCCTTAGATTTTTCGCCGATGAATGCCAATTTTGGGATCCTCGAAAATGCCAATAAACGTCACCGCGAAAACGACATCGCGCGTTCGCTTGTCGATATCGAAAAATATTGGAAGGAAGCCAATGAATAAGCAGACGCAAGAATTTATCGACCATTTGCGCGGTGAGAGACTTTTTTCGGAGCGAACAATCGCCTCCTATCGGAGCGATATCGATAAGTTTTACAAATATCTTCATCAAGAAGGTCTCGGGGCTGATCAAGTCGATTCCGGAGTAATTCGCAATTTTTTGACGGTTGAACTCCAAAACGGCATATCAAAACGCTCTTGCGCGAGGCGCATCGCCGCCCTTCGCCACCATTTTGAATTCATGAAGAACAAAAAATATCTCCCTCGCAATCCTTTTGCTTTTATCCAGACGCCCAAAAAAGACATTCGCTACCCTCAGACCTTATATCTTGAACAAGTTGAAAATCTCATTTTGGAAAACAGCAAGCGCAAGGATTTTTTGGCCCCTCGCGATACTGCCATCATCGAACTTCTCTACGCCTCGGGAATGCGAGCTGAAGAACTGATAAATGTCAAGTTGGCGGATATCGATTTTCGCACTCGGGCCATTCGCGTCATCGGCAAGGGAAAAAAAGAGAGAATCGTACCTTTTTCGATTAACGCGAAAGAAGCATTGGAAAACTATCGAGACACAACACGGGAAAACCTTCTTGTCAAAGATGAATTACTTCGCGATATCCGCTTCTTTTTTCTTAATTCTCAGGGGCGAAAACTCACGACTAGAGGTCTTGAATACATCCTTAAAGAGATAGAGAAAAAGACCGGTCTTTACCTCGGCCTTCATCCCCACTTATTACGGCATTCCTTTGCCACCCATCTCCTCGAAGGGGGTGCCGATCTCCGCGTCATTCAGGAACTGCTCGGTCACGAAAGTCTAAATACGACCCAAGTTTACACTCATGTCTCGCAAGAGGCGATGAAAAATCAATATCTCTTTTCTCACCCTCGGGCTAAAAAGAAGTAAAAAGACGCTATCTCAGGGCTATGATACAAAGTATCATGGCACATTTTTTCTTTCCTTGTCTATGCTGGGGCGCGTGTGTTATAATAAATCGGCTCTCAAAAGAGAGACTACACACACTATGGATTCAACGTCCTAGTCTCATCACCGCCACGGGGCACCGATGAGGGATCGTTGTTGGAAGTAGTGGAGGGAAAAACAAATTGGAGGTTCACAATGAGTGAAGAAGAAAAGGTTGCCGTCGAAGCAGTAGCGGAAACGGCGCCAAAACAAGAAGATGTCATGAAGATGGTTCTCCATGACGAATCGCAGCCAATCATCACGATGAAGAAGCTGTTAGAGGGCGGTGTCCACTTCGGCCATCAAACTCGCAAATGGAATCCGAAGATGGCTCGCTACATCTACGGTGCCCGCAATGGTATTTACATCATCGATTTAGCCAAGAGCGCCGAAGCGATTAGCGTCGCTTACAAAGCCTTGTTTGAAATCGTTAGCCAAAACGGCAAAGTTCTCTTTGTCGGAACGAAAAAGCAATGTCAAGAAGCCGTCACCGAAGAAGCGCTTCGCTCTGGTAGTTTCTATATTACTAACCGTTGGTTAGGCGGAACGCTAACCAACTATAAAACCATCGAAAGTCGCATTCGCTATCTCAAACAGTTAGAGGGTAAGGAAGTCGATGGGGTCTTCGAACGCCTTCCGAAAAAAGAAGCCGCTCTTTTGCGCAAAGAAAAAGAAAAATTAGCTTATACTTTATCAGGCATTAAAGAAATGCGCCGCCTTCCGCAAGCCGTCATCGTCGTCGACCCAGAAGTCGAACGCAACGCTGTCCGCGAAGCGCGCAAACTCAAGATACCGGTTTTTGGTATCGTCGACACTAATTCTGATCCCGATGTCTTAGATTATCCAATTCCGGCCAACGATGATGCCGTCCGTTCCGTTCGCTTAATCATCAGCGTTCTCGCCGATGCCGTCGTCGAAGCCAAGGGAGGAATCCCAGTTGTAGCCTACACCAAAGACGAAGGCGAAGAAGTGACGATGAAAGACGCCATTCGCCAAGCTGATAAAGAAAATCAAGAGCGCCTTGCTGCAATTCGCGCCGCCCGCAAGGAGCGTCAGGAAAGATACGAGCGCTATCAAGCCATGCGCGCCGCCAAACGCGAAGATTTCAATCGCGATAATCGCGATCGCAAACCAGAAGTTGAAGAAGAAGCAGCCGAAGCTCCAGCTGCTGAAGAAAAAGCCGAAGCCGAAGTCAAGGTCGAAGAACCAAAACCGGTTAAAAAAGTGACCAAAAAAGCAGCTCCTAAAGCTGAAGAACCCGATAATGCGGAGGAGAAATAATGGCCTCAAACAACCTAATTGAATTAATCAAAGTCCTTCGTGAACGCACTGGCGCAGGCATGATGGATTGCAAAAAAGCTCTTGAAGAAAATAACCTCGATGTCGAAAAAGCCATCGATTGGCTCCGCGAAAAAGGCATTGCTAAAGCTGCCAAAAAGGCAAGCCGCATCGCCGCTGAAGGATTGACAAAAGTTCGCGTCTGCGAAGGATGTGGCAAAGGCATCGTCCTCGAAGTAAACTGCGAAACCGACTTTGTCGCCCGCGGCGATAAATTCATCGCTCTCGTCGACAATCTCGCCCAAGAGACGCTCCACGAAGAGCCGGCGGATATCGATGCCGCTCGCGTCTTGGTGGCACAGCATCTCACCGACGCAGCAGTCGCATTAGGCGAAAAACTCGACTACCGCCGTTTTGAAATTCTCAAGGCAGCGGATGGTCAGGGACTCAGCTCATACATTCATATGAATGGCAAGATTTCCGTCCTCGTCTTGCTCGCCAAAGATGACGCTGAACTCGGCAAAGGCTTAGCGATGCATATCGCCGCTAACAATCCGACTTATGTCAGCAAAGATGAAATTCCCGCCGATGTCATCGAACACGAAAAGAATATCGCTCGCGAATTAGCTAAATCCGACGAGAAATTAGCGAGCAAGCCTGCCAATATTCTCGATGGTATCATCCTCGGAAAAGTTAACAAATTATTAAGCGAGACAACACTTGTCGAACAGACTTATTTGCTCGATGGTGAAAAAAGCGTCGCCGAGGTATTGAAAGCCAAAGGCAATAAAGTTCTTAAATTCGTTCGCTTCCAAGTCGGAGAAGGCATTGAGAAGAAATGCTGTGACTTCGCTGAAGAAGTGATGAGTCAAGTGAAATAACACTCTTTAAGAGTGTTTTTTCTTAAGGAGATCTTATGATAAACTACAAACGAATCCTGCTTAAATTATCGGGAGAAGCCTTATCTGACAACCGGCAGAAGCTCATTCTCGACGCTAAGCATTTGGACATCGTCGCCACGGCGATCAAGTCGATGTATGAGCAAGGCGTGCAAATCGCCATCGTCGTCGGAGCCGGTAACATATGGCGCGGTAAACTCGCCGAGCAAATCGGCATCGAAAGAAGCACGGCCGACTACATGGGCATGCTCGGTACGATCATCAATGCTCTCGCCCTTCAAAGCGCGATTGAAAAAACCGGTCTTGAATGCCGCGTCATGTCGGCGATTGAAGTCAAAGCCGTCAGCGAACCATACATTAAAAAAAGAGCGATTTCCCACATGGAAAAAGGTCGCGTCGTCATCTTTGGCGGCGGGACCGGAAATCCTTTCTTTACGACCGATACGACCGCGACATTACGAGCCATCGAAGTTGAAGCAGATGCTATCTTGATGGCCAAGAATGGCGTCGATGGCGTCTATGATGATGATCCCCGCACGAACAAAGACGCAAACTTTATTCCAGAAATCACCTTTGGTGAGCTCCTGACGAGAAACCTGCAAGTCATGGACCAGACGGCTGTCAGCATGATACAATATGAAGATATTATCGTTCATGTGTTTAATATGAACGACACGAGCAATTTCCTCCGCGTTCTCAACGGAGAAAAAATCGGCACAATCGTCAAGAAAGGATAATTAATATGGATGAACTAGCCCTTGAAGCCCTCGATAAGATGGAGAAGACGATTCAAGTCTTCAAAGCTAACCTCAACACATTGCGCACCGGACGTGCCAACGCCGCCCTCCTCGATCGCATCGAGGTCGAGTATTACGGCGATAAAATCCTCATCGGCCAGATCGCTTCCATCTCCATTCCCGAACCGCGGCAACTGTTGATTAAGCCTTATGATCGCGGTGATCTTCGCTCGATCGTCTCGGCGATTAACGCCAGTGATTTAAGTATTAATCCGCTTGTCGACGCCGATCAAATTCGCCTGATTATTCCGGCCCTCACCGAAGAGACGCGCCGCGACTTGGTCAAGCGCGCAAAAATTTATGCCGAAGAGGCGAAAGTCGCCGTGCGCAATATCCGTCGCGAATACGTCGATTTCGTTAAGAGTTCAGAGGATTACAGCGACGATTTGAAGAAACGCATCGAAAACGAAGTGCAAAAAGTGACGGATGAATCAAACAAAAAAATTGAAGAAGTCCTGACCGGAAAAGAAAAAGAAATCATGTCGATATAGGGCGGGTAATCCGCTCTTTCTTTTTTATACAAAAAGATTCTGCCGATTGATTCTTTTATAGTGCGCCTGCACAATGTATACTATTTGTATGGTTGCGGCTCAAGAAAAAGAACAGCAAAAAGCCTTTAAATTGCAAAAATCGATATCGCATGTGGCTTTTATCATGGATGGCAATGGGCGTTGGGCCCAAGCTCGCGGTCTACCGCGCCACCTCGGTCACAAAGAGGCGTGCGAGCGTATCATCGATGTCCTCAACGCTTGCATGGAATTTGAGATTCGCGTCATCTCTTTATATGCCTTTTCAACTGAAAATTGGAAGCGGCCAAAAGCTGAGATTAACCACCTTTTTAATTACCTTGAATTATTCTTCAAGCGCGAATTGGCAACGCTCATCCGCGACGGTGTCCGAGTCATGGTTTCCGGAGATGTGAGCCGCCTTCCTCTCAAGACGCAGAAGACGATCGCCGATGCGATTGAAGCCACAAAGCACTTGACAAGGCACGTGATGAATATCTGCCTTAACTATGGCGGACAACAAGAAATCGTTCGAGCGACAAAACTAATCGCCAATAAAGTCGCCAAAGGCGAAATTAAAACCGAAGACATCAACGAAGAGACCTTTTCCCAACATTTATATACCTTTCATCTCCCCCCTGTCGATTTGATGATTCGCACGAGCGGCGAATATCGCCTATCTAATTATTTGCTTTGGCAAAATGCCTATGCTGAATTTATTTTTCCGAAGGTGCACTGGCCCGACTTTGACCGCGAAGCGCTCATCGCCTGCCTCAAAGAATTTGAAAGCCGAAACCGCCGTTTTGGGGGACTAAAAAATGAATAATAACATGTATAAAATTACACCTAACGAGTTGTCGCCAGACACTAAGGCGACAATGAAGACGCGAATCATCACCTCGATTATCCTGGCACTCTTGTGCCTTCCATGCGCCTTTCTCGGCGGTTGGTTTTATTTTGCTCTCATCTTCCTAGTGGTGGCTATTGCCACTCACGAGATCGTCTATGTCGAAAGGAAAAGGCGTTTTTCGCTCTTCATCTATATCTTTTGTTTCGTCGTCATGTTTTCTTTGGTCTACTGGGTTTTTATCAAAAACCAAGTTTTACAATTTCGCGATTCTCCCCAAAGTTATGTCTTTGCCATCGAAAAAGGGTTTAATACGCTTTCGGTCTCGACAATTGCCATTGCCGTGGCGGCCGGCGTATTTTTCCTCGTCGTCTTAGCCAATGATAAATTTACTATTCACGATGCGAGCTACTTATTCACGATGATTGTGGTGGTGGCTCTGGGCATGCAGTCGCTGCTCTTTATGCGCTACTACCCATATTCGAAGTTCGCTTTTGGGGCAGCCGATAGCACAGTCGACACGACGACTCCATTTTTTGAGTACTTGCACTCGGCGTTTCTCCTTATATATCTAGCGGTCGGAGTCATGATCAATGACATCGGCGCTTATTTCATTGGTGTTTTGTTCGGTCGTAACAAGGTAAATCCTCGCATTTCTCCGAAGAAGACATGGGAAGGGTTTTTCGGAGGTATTCTCTTCAGCTTTCTCTTTTCGACCGGACTCGCCTTGCTCGTCGGCTATCTCGGTTATCCAATTCTGCCCTTTTTAACTCCTGATAAATGGTATTGGATCATCCTCTTATCTCTTGCGATGCCGATTATCGGCAATCTCGGCGATTTTACATTCAGCTCTGTAAAACGCCATTATGATATTAAGGATTTCGGCACTTTGCTCAAAGGTCATGGCGGTGTCTTAGACCGTCTTGATTCTGCCCTTTTTGCGGCAATCGTCATCGCAAGTCTCATCATCTTCATCAACAATGGGTGGGATTTCTTCTTATGAAGCGCGTCCTTTTACTCGGAGCATCGGGGAGCATCGGACAGCAGACTCTCGATGTCATCTCCTCTAATAACGGAAATTTTGAACTGGTAGCTTTTTCGGTCGGAGAAAAAGTTGATCTCGTCTCGACTATCATTCGCCTTCACCCTTCGGTTAAATGTGTGTGTATCAAGCACGGCGAATATATCGATATCTTCAAACAGCAACATCCCCGCATTTCCTTCTTTAGCGGTGACGAGGGTCTCATCAAGATTGTCAAGAAGGCCAAGTACGACCTCGTCGTCAACGCTCTAGTCGGTTTTGCCGGCTTTCCCCCGACGATTGCCGCCTTAAAAAAGAAAGCGACGATATGCCTCGCCAATAAGGAGAGTTTGGTCGTCGGCGGCGAAATCGTCAATCGCCTTCTTAAAAAAGGGTATGGAAAGATTTTTCCGATTGATTCCGAACACGTCGCCTTAGCCAAATGCTTGAGCCAAGCGGCGCAAAACCATGTCAGCAAACTCATTTTAACCGCTTCCGGAGGCGCTTTTCGAAATCATAGCAAGGAGCAACTCTCAGACGTCAAAGCCGCAGATGCTTTAAAGCATCCAACCTGGCAGATGGGAGCGAAGATCACCATCGACTCGGCAACGATGATGAATAAGGGTTTCGAAATTATTGAAGCTCATTACCTGTTTAATTATGAATTTGATAAAATCGATATCCTCATGCATGATGAAAGCCATGTTCACTCGCTTGTCAAATTAGATGACGGAACCCTGCTTGCCGACATTAGCGAACCGGACATGAGAGTTCCGATCACCTATGCTCTTTTTGAAGGTCAAACCCAATTCTCTTGCACACGAATAAAATCGCTAAAGCAACTCGACAATTTTCACTTTCATGATTTTGACGCTGCGAAATATCCGTGTGTGGCATTGGCAAAAGAAGCTTTGCGCATGGGCGGTACAGCGCTCGCTGTTCTCAATGCCGCCAACGAAGTGGCCGTCTATGCCTTCTTGGAAAACCGTATTCCGTTTCTTTCGATTTCCGAATTGATTGCAAAAGAGCTTAACTATGTTAAAGTAAAAAGACAAACGATTCGCAACGTCATCGAAGCTGACCGTCTAACTCGCCTCCATCTCAGAAAAGTATTAGGTAATTAACATGCAAGTATTAACATTTATTCTCAATCTCGTCCTCTTTCTTGTCTCCCTTGGAGTTTTGATTACGATTCACGAACTCGGCCATTTTATGACGGCGAAACTCTTCAAGGTTTATTGCATTGAGTTTTCCATCGGCTTTGGCCCCAAGTTTTTTAAGCGCAAGAAAAAAGGTGGCGAGACGACCTTTTCTATCGGCTCCATTCCCTTGGGCGGCTATGTCTTGATGTATGGCGAGGGGACGGAACTTCCCGATGGAGTCGTCATCGGCGAAGAGCGAAGCCTCGAAGGCGTTAAAAAATGGAAGCGAGCGATTATCTTGTCGGCTGGCATCGTCTTGAATATGGTGCTTGGCATGACGCTGTTCTTCGTCTCCAATACCGCCCTGCCCTATTATTACTTTCAAGGCGAAAGCGTTATCGCCGAGGCTTCACCGGCCTACGAAGCGGGCATTCGCACCGGCGACCGGCTCGGATATGTCAATTTCATTCATGGCGACAGCCAAACGCTGATCATCGATAGTTCTGTCAACTTTAACGAAAGCACTTATGTTCTCGGCTTCTTGCCGAATAAAGTGCGCGATAATCCCAAACTTGAAGATGGTGTTAAACTCTATTTGCCATTCGCCGACGGCGAAGCGGCGAGCGCTGCTGGGGTCGATGATTCATACATCGCTCTTCTCGACGAAGGAAAAATCGCTAATATTCCCGACTTTACTAAAGTCTATACCGCCAACGATTTTGTCATTGACGATTCCTTTGTCGCTAACATCTCGACATATGAGTTAAACGATGATGGCGAAGCGATTAACCAAACCTTTTATGATTTAATTTTTACCATCGTTTCACCGGGGCTCAATGAACCGCTGGCTTTCGCTAGTCTCGGCATGTCGTTTACCTTCACGCGTCAGTGGCGGAGCTTTGGCGACGCCCTCAAGGCGACATGGCAGGACTTCGCCTATGCCAATACAGCTGTGGTTCGTGGTATCGGCATGCTCTTTACCGGCAGCGGTGAAGTTTCGGGCATCGTCGGAATCTTTTCGACCTCTTCGACGATTTTGGCTGATTTTGGCTTTGCCAGTTATCTTTATCTATGGGGTCTCATCTCAGTCAACTTAGCCATCTTTAATCTCTTGCCCTTCCCCGGTCTTGATGGATGGCAACTTGTCGTGACCGCCATCGAAGCGATCACGCGTAAAAAAGTTCCGACCAAAGTTAAAGCCATCATCTCGGCGGTCGGTCTCGTCTTACTCTTTGGTCTAATGATTTTCATAACCATTAAGGATATCGTCCATTTATTCTAATTGATCATGAACAACAAGATGGTTCGTTTTCTCAATTCGCTAGACATCGCTGATGTCGAGGTTTTTGATCTTGATTTTGATCTCGTCGGCATGAATCCGATCGATAAGACCCAAGTCGACATGGCGATTGTCAAGGACACCCCTTGGCAATATCATCTCCTCGAGCGCTTTCAGAGGGGATTGAGCAAAATCACCTATCCTTATACCGTCACCTTTTCTTATAAAGAGAAACCGTCGTTTTACGATGCCGTCCACATCATTGAGAATTGGTATCGCGCCAACTATCGCGCCAACACTCCATTTGAGATACGCGATGATCACGGAAATATCGTACTGACCTTTCACAATGAGCAAAAACGCGAGAATTTTTCTCCTATCATGGCGGAACTGAAGGATTTTTTTCATTTTCTTTGCTATGAGTTCGCGATTTTAGATGAATTCGTCCCCGAAGAAAAAGCTATTACCGTTTCCGCAAGCAAACTCGAAGCCCTCACCAAAAAAGCCGAAAAAGTCATTGAAGAATTCGAGTCTGAAGGAGACGAAGACACAACTTATTACCGCGATCCAAAATCGATCGAAGAACAGCATAAAGAAGAGCTTGCCGATGTTGAAAAAAAGATGCTGAGCATCATGCGTTCCAACAAGAAAGCGATGCTTGAAGATCGCAAGCGGCAAAACTCGCGAGCGGGCGGCACATACACCGTCATCGAGAGCATCGGCGATATTATCGCTGAGGGCCAACGCGTCGACTTTGTCGGCAAGATCTTTAGTCACGACAAACGCATTTTCGGCAACGGACGCAACTTCTTGACTTTGGGCGTCGGCGATGACCGCCACGCCATCTTTGTCAAGATGTTCGGATCGAAAAACGGGCAGGAAGACAAATTTGATGATTACAAAATCGGCATGAGCATTCGCGTCCTAGGCGTCGTCGAATCCGATAAGTTTAACAATGAATTAAATGTCACGGGCCACAATTTATATATTTTACCAACGAGCCCGCTGCGCAAAGATCCTGAAGACGACAAACGCGTCGAACTCCACCTCCACACAAAGATGTCAAACATGGATGGCGTCGGCGAAATTGAAAAATATGTCAAGGTCGCCAAGTCGATGGGGCATAAGGCCATCGCCATCACCGACCACGGCGTCGTCCAAGGCTATCCTGATGCCCAAAAGGAAGCGAAGGCGCAAGGCATCAAGATGATTTACGGTGCTGAGCTCTACATGGTAGATGATGATCTAAAATATATTTCTAATTCGAAGGACATCACGCTTCACGATGCCACTTATGTGTGCTTCGACTTTGAAACGACGGGCTTATCTTCAAAATACGATCGCATCATCGAATTCGGCGCGACGCGTTTTGAAAAAGGCATGATCGTCGATTCGATTGATTTTTTCATTAATCCTGGCCGAGCGATTCCCAAGAAGATAACGGAGATGACGCGCATTACCGACGAGATGGTGAAAGACGCGCCGAATGAAAAAGACGTCATCGCCAAGATTCGCAATTTTATCAAGGACGCGATTCTCGTTTCGCACAATGCCGAATTCGATATCGGATTTTTAAACGAAGCGCTGCTGCGCTCGGGAGCCGAAAAAATCGATAATCCCGTCATCGACACCCTCGCTCTATCGCGTTATCTATTCCCGGAAGCACGCTATCACAACTTAGGTGCTCTCTGTCGAAATCTTGAAATTACATCATATAATGATGATGAAGCTCACCGCGCTGATTTTGACGCGCGGATATTGAACGAAGTATGGCTGGCAATCCTCAACATTCTCGTCAGAGATAATATGCTATTAACGCATGCCGATTTAGCGTCTTTGAAAGCCAAAGATTCAATCCTTCGCCATCTTAAACCTCGTCACATCGTCGTTTTAGCGCAAAACGAAATCGGCTTAAAAAACTTATATAAACTCATCTCGATCAGCCATGTCGACTATTTCGCGGATATACCGAAGATTCCTCGCCACGAGCTAATTAAGCACCGGGAAGGCCTCCTCTATGGTTCAGCGTGTTTTAATGGGGAAGTATTTGATACGGTTCGCACCAGAACGCACGATGACCTGAAACGCGTGATGGAATTTTACGACTATATCGAAGTTCAACCCGTCCCCAATTATTCTTATCTCGTCAATACCGGTTCCATTGAAACAAACGAGCAAGTTAAAATTTTTATTCAAGACATCATCTCAGCCGCTGACGAAATTGGAAAACCGGTCGTCGCCACCGGCGATGCCCACTATGTTAATCCCGAAGACAAAATTCACCGCGATGTCTACATCATGGCTAAAGCTGTCGGTGGTCGCCCGCACCCTCTCAATACCAACCCTTATGAAAAGCCGGGAGTCGAATACTTTGAAAATCCTGATCAACACTATCGTTCAACGCGCGAGATGCTTAAGGAATTCTGCTTTCTCGGAGAAGACAAAGCCAAGGAAATCGTCGTTAAGAATTCGAGTTCCATAGCCGATTCAATCAGCGAAATTTTTCCTGTCAAAAGTCAACTGTCGGCTCCGAAAATCCCGGGAAGTGAAGAGTTTTTGCGCACTTTGTGCTTCAATACAGCCCATGAGTGGTACGGCAATCCACTTCCACAGCATATCGAAGATCGCCTCAATCGTGAACTTAACGGTATCATCAGCAACGGCTATGCAGTGAACTACTACATCGCTCACAAAATCATCGCCAAGGCAAAAGAAGACGGCTATCTCGTCGGCAGTCGTGGCTCGGTCGGCTCTTCATTTGTGGCGACGATGTCGCACATCACCGAAGTCAATCCTCTCAAGCCTCACTATCGCTGCCCAAAATGTAAGAATTCAGAATTCGGACAAGATAGCAAATATGCATCGGGATATGATTTGCCAGATAAATATTGTCCCGTCTGCGGAAGCAAGTACATTAAAGACGGCCAAGACATTCCGTTTGAGACCTTTCTCGGCTTCAATGCCGAAAAGATTCCCGATATCGACTTGAACTTCCCGAGCGACTATCAAGCTCGAGCCCACGATTACACGAAGGTATTGCTCGGTGAAAATAATGTATTTCGCGCCGGGACAATCGGCACGACGGCCGACAAGACGGCCTTTGGCTATGTTCGCGGTTACTTCGAACGCCTCGGAAGAAATCCCAATGAGATATCCCGCGCCGAGATTGCTTATTTGGCCGCGGCCTTAACCGGAGTTAAAAAGACAACTGGTCAGCACCCCGGCGGCATCATGGTCATTCCAAATGACAAGGAAGTTTATGATTTTACTCCTGTGCAATATCCGGCCGACGACAAAACTTCGACATGGAAGACAACTCACTTTGACTATCGGGCGATACACGATTCACTTCTCAAACTTGACCTTTTAGGTCATGTTGATCCTTTAGCTTTGAAAATGATGTGCGAAATGACAAATATCAATGTCGAAGATATTCCGATGGACGACGCCAAAGTCATCTCCATCTTCTCAAGCGATGCTGTCTATAAGCGCAAGAACAACTATTTAAAGGTTGAGACAGGGGCCTTAGCTATTCCCGAATTCGGCACCGACTTTGTCCGCGGCGTCTTAAGAAAAACAAAACCTAAGACTTTTGCTGAACTCGTTATCATATCCGGATTGACACACGGCACGAATGTCTGGGCCAACAACCTCGAAGTTCTCTTCGATCAGAAGATTCTCGCTCTCAAAGATGTCATCGGCTGTCGCGATGACATCATGTCTTACCTAATCGCCAAAGGCATCGAACCAAAGATTGCCTTTACAGTCATGGAAACGGTTCGCAAAGGAAAAGGAATTGCCCCTGAATTTGAAAAGATCATGGTCGCGCACAATGTTCCTGATTTTTTTATCTCCTCATGTAAACGCATCGAATACCTGTTCCCGAAAGCCCACGCTGTCGCCTATGTTATGATGGCGGTGCGCGTCGGTTATTTTAAAGTCTATTACCCACTTGAATTCTATGCCGTTTTCTTCAGCGTCCGCAGCAAGCAATACGAATTCAACACGATGGTCAAAGGCGAAGACGCGATTACGACGAGAATCGAAGAGTTGAGGCGCAAGAGCATCAATCGCTCCGAGAAAATTCTACCGAAGGAAGTCGGCATTCTCGACACCTTGATCGTCGCGATTGAAATGCTCGAAAGAGGTTTTAAGTTTGGCAATATCGATCTAATGAGATCGGATGCCGTCAATTTCACCGTCGATCACGAACGCGGTGTCCTCATTCCTCCATTCAGCGTTCTCGACGGCCTCGGCGAAGCCGCTGCCTATTCGGTCATCGAGGCACGGCAAAACGGCAAGTTCATATCCAAGGAGGATTTGCTCTCTCGGACGAAGCTTAATAACACGAATGTCGAGCACCTGAGCAAGCTCGGCGTTTTGGATGATTTAGGCGACACGAATCAAATTTCTATTTTTGAATTTAATTTTGATTAAAAATCATTATAATAATTAGTTGCGGTCAACTCGGGACGTAGCACAGCTTGGTAGTGCGCTTGGTTCGGGACCAAGAGGTCGAGGGTTCGAATCCCTTCGTTCCGACCAGCACAGATAAATTAGTTCCCTAAATATTGACCAAACAATTGGAGAGATATTACGGGAACTTTTTATATCGTTATTGTGGGAAAGAATAAAACTGCTATTATTTTAGAGGTAGAAATGCGCTCGTAGCTCAGCTGGATAGAGCACCACCCTCCTAAGGTGGGGGTCGGACGTTCGAATCGTCTCGGGCGCGCCATTAGATAACGACAGGATTAATCAAGTTAGTCCTGTTTTATTTTAGTTGTCCTCATTTTGTGGACAGCTTAAATTATGCGCTGAAGATAATAATGAATACCTTACGGCTTCTATTAACGAAAGCGGTATTAGGCTTTGGATTTCGATAATTTCTTTCCTCAGGTATTAAATGATAATGTCCAAATGTCTGATTCTTCTTTTGGTGAAATGGCTGGCAAATACATTACAATGAATATTGCGCAACCTTTTATGGAAGGCAATGGAAGCGCAAGAAGAATTTGGTTAGACATGCTTCTTGTTGATACAATCGGAAAGTGCGTTGATTGGTCAGCGATTGAAAAGTATGATTCTTTATTTGCATTCAGAGAAAGTCCTGTTGATTCAGCACATACTTACGATGTGATAAACGATGCTTAACAAGAGATGTTGATAACAGAGAATTATTCCTAGAAGGAACAAATTGTTCGTATTATTATGAGGAAGTTGAATCGAATTGACTCATCAGCCAGGTTATTTGATGAAAATAAACACGAAAAGCAAAAACTAATGGGAGAAAAACAATGGCGTTCAAAGAATTAAAAATCGAAAATTTAAACATTAATCCGTGTCAGATGATCGGCGCAGATTGGATGTTAATCACGGCAGGAACTGAAAAGTCATATAATTCCATGACGGCATCATGGGGGCATATCGGCGCTCTTTGGGGAAAACACATAAACGGTAGACCAACAGTCGAAATCTTTGTAAGACCATCTAGATACACAGATAGTTTTATTAATAATAATAAACATTTCTCATTGTGTTTTTTTGGCAAAGAATATCAAAAGGATCTGTCGTATATGGGTAGTCATTCCGGCCGAGACGAAGACAAGGTTTCTAAAACTCGGTTAACGCCGCTATTTTTTGATGATGTACCGGCCTTTAAGGAAGCAAAGATGATCATCATCGCAAGAAAGATTTACAAAGGCAAAATCGATCAAGAAGGCTTCATTGATAAATCAATTATCAAAGCTTTCTACGATACCGATAGCGGTCACGCCTATAACAACAACTCTTATCACAATGTTTATATCGGTGAGATTATAAAAATACTGGTGAAAGAATAAACCGCGCTAAATAGTTCGTTTGCCTTTCTTTGAAAAAGCTTTTATCTGTCGACAACAGACTTCAAGACCCCATTCGAAATACAAAAATCATCAAAGCATCATTTGTGACTTGTGGCGCAGCATATTTTAAAATGTTAGTTATTACTAAGGAATGCGATATGAATAACTATCACAATAATAATATAATGCACGTCAAAAACGTGACCCTAAGAGTCGGAAATATTGAAAAGATGCTCGACTTTTATTTAGACGTCTTGGGCATGAAGATTCTTGATCAAGCGGCTAATCGCTATAGTCTCGGCACCGAAAGCGGACGCGTGCTGGTTAAATTTATCGTCGATGAGGAGGCGGAAAACGCCACCAGGACAACCGGTCTTTTTCATTACGCCTTATTATTTCCTTCGCGTCATGATTTAGGCGTATTTTTGAATTATCTTTTAGCGATTGATTATCCCCTTGCGGGGGCCAGCGACCACGATGTCAGCGAAGCTATCTACCTCCTCGATCCGGAAAGTAACGGCATCGAAATATATGCCGATTTTCCCGAAAACAAGTGGAAGCGCTCAAAAGATGGTATTTATATGACGACGGCCGCTATTGATCACGCCTCCCTTCTAAAAGAAGAGGGAGAGTATGAAAACATTCCTCAAGAAACATTAATGGGACATCTTCATTTGCGCGTCAATAACATCGATCAGGCGCAAGCGTTTTTCATCGGTGCACTTGGCTTTCAAAAAACTTCTGATTACGGTCCTAGCGCCTCTTTTACGAGCGACGGTGGATATCACCATCATCTTGCCTTTAATACTTGGGGAGGCTCGGCAAATCCTCACTTAGGCCCTCATCAGCTTGGTCTTATCGAGTATGCAATCAGCGTGCCCGCCTCTCGTGTCGAAAAGCTGATAACAAGGTTAAATGAAGCGGGAATCGAATACCGCAAAGAAGGAAATAATCTCTACCTAAAAGACATTAATAACACAAGCATTAATATGGTAATTATTTAATTATGATAAACCGAATCAGAATTGTGTGTTTTTAAGAGTTTACGACAACTATCCAAGAAGTAAAATATGTTTCGTCTCGCCTTGAGATAAGGCCTCATTTTTGTTATATTACATATGTAACGCAAACTTAGGCTATCGCGTTTGCCAATGTTAGGAATCGCCTCTTCACCTTTTTAAAATTGATTCGAGACGATTACTCATTCGCTTTCGGAGGTCCAAAATTCATGCTGTGGTTCATCATCGCTTATCTCGTTGTGCTCTTCACCTATTTTATTACTGAGACGAGCGGGAAACTGTATCTTCGCGCCCCAAACAAGATAATTCTATCGTCGATGTTTTTGATTTTCGCCCTCATTCAATTTCAAAATTATACTTTTTTGAGCTTTCACTTGTTGCTGATGATCGCCTTGTTTATGGCGTTCATAGGCGATGTCTCCTTGCTCTTTGATATGAATCGAGGCGGCGATTTCTTTTTGTGCGCCAATATCGTTTTTGTCGCTTACTACATCGCAACTATTGTAAGTGGCGGATATGGTTTTGGCGACTTCTGGTGGGTTTTGATACCGTGGTTTGTCCTTGTCGCCACATTCATCTTTTTAGTTCAAAAATTTCCAAACACTTTAAAGCTTGGAAAGACGAAATGGCCGATAACCTTCTATTTGGCTTCGATAATCCTGCATGGCGTGTTGGGTGTTGCGTTGATTGTCCTGTTTCCGAACTCGCCGATTGCCCTTATGGGCTTGGGTGCGATTCTTTTCATGATCTCTGATTTTATCCTCGTCATCCACAAATTCATCATACGCCACAACAAATGGATTTTAAGGGCCAATAGTTTGTTTTATTTTGTCGGTATGTTGCTAATTGTTCTGAGCATGGCGCTCTAAGCTACTTGTCTTCATCATTTTTATGATACATGAGACGGTCAAGCTTATTTAGCTGATTATTTTTTGCTGATATAATCATTTTTGGCAAAAAGTGCTAAAATGCAACCGTAAGTTGCGCATTTGAAAAGCAGACTTGGTAGATGCAACCGACCATCTTTTCCTAAAATGTAGTTGTTTAGTAAGGAGGATTAATTTATGAATATTGAAATTGCTGAACGCCTCATCAAACTCCGCAAAGAAAAGGGTTTATCACAAGAAGAACTTGCTTCTAAATTGGGCTTATCAAGACAAGCCGTCAGTAAATGGGAGCGCGCTGAAGCGAGCCCGGATACCGATAACCTCATCTGCCTGGCGCGCATCTATGGTGTTTCGTTAGACGATTTATTAAATACGAGCGATAGCGTTGAAGACATCGTCAAGGAACAGGTTAAAGAACAAGTCAAAGAAGAAGAAATTAAAAAGGATCGCGTCCACATCGGAGCGGACGGCATTCATGTCGAAAGCAAGGATGGCGAACAAGTTCACATCAGCGGTGACGGCATCTTCGTGAAAGATAAAGACGAAGAAATCAACGTCGGATGTGGCAAGAACTACCACTATAAGCCCTCAAAATACGAAATCGTGAAAGGCGCTGTAGTTGGCTCATTTACTCTGCTCGCAGTCGTCGCTTTCTTGCTGTTCGGCTTTTTGCTGCCTGGTGGTATCGGATGGACGACCGGCTGGATCATCTTCTTATTTATTCCCATCGTCTCGTCGCTTTTCACCTGTTTTCATCGCAAGCGGATTACAGCCTTCGCCCTTCCGGTCCTAGTGGCGGCCGTCTATTTGTTCTTGGGCATGGGCTTTAACTTATGGCATCCTTATTGGATTATCTTTTTAGCCATACCGGTCTTCTATTCAGTCTTCGGCCCTATCGACAAGCTCCTTCACCATCGCCGCATCGAAAAAGGCATTGAGATCGACATCATCGATAGCGACGACGAAGACAAAGACTAAGCTCAATCATCTTTCATTTTTGCGAAACTAAAGGCCCGAAAGGGTCTTTATCATTTCGCTCTCAGTTTTTCGCTTTAATCCGCTATAATATCAATCGTGAAAATACAGCGGGAAATTTTTAAAACGTACATCTCGGGTATATATGGCGGACTATGTGTCGTCTTGGCCACCTCCCTCTACCTCCTTTTTTATTCGTTTAATTTGCGACCATTAGGTTCGATTTTGTTTTCTGTTGGGCTCATTCTCATCGTCAACTATGGCTTTTCTCTTTACACTGGAAAAATCGGTTATGCTTTCGCCTTAGAAGACAGACCTAAAAAGACTAATCTCCTGATGATCTTTTTGGGTAACGCGACGGCAGCAATTATTGCCGGTGCGCTTCTTTCCTTACTCCGTTATACGGGATGGACGGCCTTGTTTGATATCGTTGACGCAACTAGCGCCGGGCGCGAAATCGGAAGTGGCGAGCCCTGGTATTTAGCTATCATCTATGGCTTTTTTTGCGGCCTTTTGATCTTTTTCGCGATTCACACTTTTAAAAAAGCTAAAAAAATCTGGGTCAAATATATCGGTCTCATATTTTTTATATCCCTTTTCGTCATCTTCGGAATGGAACACTGCATCGCCAACCTGTACATCTTCACCTTAGGAAACGCTTGGACTTGGGGTTTGTTGCTCAATGTCGCGATTATTGTCGTCGGCAATTCTTTGGGTGGCATGTTCGGTTATTTGCTGACCCATCTTTAGATCGCAAGCGATTGCCTTTCGCTAGGCAATACATCACAATAATTAACATGAACAACAAACATCGAGAGCATAAATGGTGGAAGACGGCCATTGGCTACATCATCTATCCAAGCACTTTTAAAGATAGCAACGACGATGGCATCGGCGACTTACAAGGCATCATCTCGAAACTCGACTATCTTAAGGATCTCGGCATCGATCTCATCTGGATTTGTCCTTTTTTCAAATCGCCGATGGATGATAACGGCTACGATGTCAGCGACTATTTGCGAGTCGATCCGCGCTTTGGAACAAATGATGATTTTGATTTGTTAATCAAAGAGGCTCACGCCCGCGGCATTCGCCTCGTCATCGATTTCGTCTTGAATCACACGAGCGACGAGCATCCGTGGTTTATTGAAGCTCAAAATAATCCCCAATCCCCCAAGCGCGACTACTATTTGACGCTGCCGCCTCGGTATATCGAAGGCAAGAGAATGCCCCCGAATAATTGGAAAGGCTTCTTTTCGACTTCGACTTGGTCATATGACGAGATATCAAATCGTTACTACATGCACATCTTCTCTAAGAAGATGCCGGACGTCAATTGGTCAAACCCCGATTTACGTCAAGAGTATTATCGCATTGCTAAACACTATTTGGATAAAGGCGTCGATGGTTTTCGATTGGATGCCCTCGCTCATTTGTCGCGTGACATGAGTTTTAAAAATTCAGATGTTGGCCTCGACGAAAACGGACTAGCCTTCGACATGTCGAAGTATTCTAATCGTCCAGAATTATTTGATTACATGCGTGAATTTGACAATCTAGTTTTTTCAAAATATGACTGCGTGACAATCGGCGAAGTGGGCGGTGGCATCTCACCCGAACAATCCCTTGATTTATCAGGATACGAAAACGGTTCAATCAGCATGGTCTTCAATTTCGACACGGCTTGGGAAAATGGCGCATACGATAGTGTCGATAAGAAAGACGAAGAGCTATCGACGGATGTCATCAAGCTTAAAAACAATTTTTACCGTTGGTACAAAACATGTAACAGCAAAGCTTGGATGCCGCTTTACTGGGACAATCACGACCACCCCCGTGTCCTATCGCAGTACGGCAGCGTCAAATTTCGAAAAGAATCGGCTAAGATGCTAATTACGACTTTGCTTTTTATGTATGGCACACCTTTCATCTACTATGGCGATGAAATCGGAATGAGCAATGTCGACTACACAAACATCGAGGATTTTAACGATGTGAGCGCCCGCAATTATGTTGAAGAAAATAAGAATCGTTATGATAGCGAGACCTTATTGCGCTTCTTGCGCCGCACCTCACGAATCAATGCTCGGACACCGATGCAGTGGAGCGATGAGGCATATGCTGGTTTTTCGCGGGTTGCCCCAAGTCAAAAAGTTAACGGAAACTATCGCCAAGTAAATGTTGCAAAAAATGTCCTAGATGAGGATTCAATTTTGCGCTATTACCAAAAAGCCATCGCTCTTCGCAAGGAAGAAAGCATCAGTGAATCGGTCTTATTTGGAGCATTTTCGCTTATCAGCCAAGACCACGAAGATGTTTTCGCTTATCGCCACGACGGTAATAAAAAAATCGTTCTCATCGCCAATTTTCGTGCAAAAACCATTCCTTTTCAATTCAATTCGACGATTAAAAATACGCTCTTACATAATTATTCAGACATTTCTGAGTCAGATGGCGCTCTTAACTTGCGACCTTTCGAATGCTATTTGTTCGAAGTTTTATAAGCGCCTTTTAGATTTGTGCACTGTGCACTATTCATTTAAAATCGCTCGCGTTATAATTTGAATAACGGAGGTATTTTATGAAAGAAAAAGAAGCGAAAGCACTAGAAGCCGAAAAATCTTATGTTTCGCTAAAAAACATCAACAAGATTTACGAGAACAAGTTTCAAGCCGTTTATGATTTCAACCTCGAAATCGCCAAAAAAGAATTCGTTGTTTTTGTCGGTCCTTCAGGCTGTGGCAAATCAACGACACTGAGAATGATTGCCGGTCTTGAAGACATTTCGTCCGGAGAATTGTGGATCGACGGCACATACTCTAATGATCGGGCTCCTAAAGACCGCGACATCGCCATGGTCTTTCAAAGCTATGCCCTCTATCCGCACATGACGATTTACGATAACATGGCATTTGGTCTTAAAATCCGCCGTTTGCCAAAATCAGAAATTGATCGCCGCGTTCACGAAGCGGCACAAATTCTTGAAATCGAGGAGCAATTGGAACGCAAACCAAAAACCCTCTCCGGTGGTCAGCGGCAACGTGCGGCCCTCGGTCGCGCCATCGTCCGTAATGCCAAAGTGTTCTTGATGGACGAACCGCTTTCAAATCTCGATGCCAAATTGCGCGTTCAGATGAGAAGCGAAATCATCAAGCTCCACGAAAGGCTCGGGGCGACGACGATTTACGTCACTCACGACCAAACTGAAGCTATGACAATGGCGACGCGCATCGTCGTCATGAAGGCCGGCTATATTCAACAAGTCGGGACGCCGCTTGAAATCTATAACTATCCTAACAACCTATTCGTCGCTAGCTTTATCGGTTCTCCACCGATGAACTTTATCGATGTCAATTATGAAAAAGGCTCTGTTGTTTTTAATGATGGCAAAAAGATTACTCTCCCTGCCGATATCGTCAAAGCCCATGATGAGTTCTTTGCTAACGCCCTCGTCGAAGGCAATGCCAAATTAGACGAACTTAATAGCAAGCGCGCCGCCAGCGAAGCGCCTGACGAAGCCCTCGATAAGGAAATCGCTGATTTGCAGGATGCTCTCGCCTCATATAAGGGTTCTCACCGCCTCGTCTTTGGCATTCGTCCAGAAGATATTTACGAAGCTTCAGATGAAAATGTTCAGAAATACCCTGGCGAAGTATATAGCACCAAAGTATCGGTTTCCGAACTCCTCGGCCACGAATACTATGTTCACACCGACTTTGGCGGAACCGACATGGTCTCGAAGATTCCCGCCCATCACCTCATCAGCATTCACGATGATTTGAAACTAGTCTTCAACAAAGAAAAGCTCCATCTCTTCGATCCGCGTTCAACTAAACGCATTTATTAATCGGCGAGATAGAAACCCGCAAATAAAGACCGTGAACCTCGCAATTCACGGTCTTTTTTATTTAAAATTATCATTAACTTCGTTTAATGGTTTTTGGTGGCATTCGAAAATATGGGATTTCTCGTCTATCTTCTTCGGATGTTTTTTCGGCGTAATAGCGCTTCTCGTCTTCTTCGTTACTAAATATTTTTGATTGCCGGGCATCGACGACATATGTTCCCGCGAGCAAATCGTGAAGGGCGCGATTTGAATTCGTGACCGTCACGGCTGCGCTCGATATGAATAACGGCATCGCATAGAGGCCGAGCGAAGCGCCGATTTCAAAAAAACCGAAGACAAAGTAGCGAATGACAATAGCTCCTTTTTTCACTTGGTGACCGGATTTGCTTACAAGAGCTAATCCGAGGATATATTTACCAATCGTCTGACCATTGCCCAACACGAGTGGAATAATTAAGATTGGCGGCACGGCTCCGATGGCCAGACCGAATCCGCCCCCGATTAAAAAGAGTAAGCCTAAAGGTTTACGGGCGGTAAGATATTGCTCGCAGTTTTCAAAGTCGTCAATCGCCTGATTGTAGAGGCGAATCCATTCCGCTTGGCGCTCATAAAAGCTAACACTATCCTTAAAAGCAAAGGTAATCTGCTCTTCACCGGTGAAATCGAACAAGCAATCCTCCTGCCCGCGTTTCAACACCATATCGTAAAAGTCAAAGGCGATACCATATGTGTAAAATGTCGAATCGGCATAAGAGAAGAGCTTCGAATCATCAAGTGGATCTTTGGCTAGTAGATAATAATGTGAGATGCGGGGAAGATAATGGGAATTGGCCTCCTCATTAACGTCGCCTTCGAGAATGTATGTCGTCTCCGTTTCGCCATCAGAAATATAGAGCCCGGATGCTTGCTTTAAACTAAACAAGCGCGTATCGATTTGCCCGCCGACTGTCGTTTGATGAAAAATCCCATCGACGGCCATATAGGCTAAAAGGCCAATCGCTATGGTCGCTAACAAATCGATGAGCAAAGCCCCGAGGCGCTTTGCAAAAGAAGCCTCGACAATGCTCGGATATGGACGTTTGATCTTTTTCATTACAGGCGTTCGACGATGATAACCCGGAAACGCCCCATCGCGACTTGATTGATCAAAGTCTGACCGGTTAATAGCCCTTCGCTATCGTAGATGACGCGAGCTTGAACGCCGGCGTTCGACCAGCGGAAAACTTCAGTTGCGGTATCGCTTTCAGAAATGCGAGCGGTGTAGAAAGAATAGATGGCGCCTGAACTTTGGTAGCCGGTTGAATTAAATTTGTTTTCGCTGGCGATCGAACTCCAGCCAAGTGGCGGATTCATGTCCTGCCAATAGCGGAAGTTATCTCCAACTTCGGAAGCTGATTTAAGGTGGAGGAAATCACCTTTTTCTCCTAAGCGTAGAGCAATCAGCTCTTTATAGGCATTAAAGAAGTCAAGCCACTTGATTTTATCGTCCCATTTATAACTATTTGTCTCGTATCCGATGTTGTAGGAATTGCCGCTGTAATACTGACCGTTGAGAATAGCGTATTCGCCTCCGTGAGTGGCGATAAATTCGCTTGCTATTTCGCTCGTCTCATCAAATGGTTTGCTACGGCCGATTTCATCCCCGCCTTGAAAGAAGGGAATGCCTTGTCCCGACAAGATGATGGCATTGGCCGTCGTCTGAGCGCGCATCGCCAATTCTTCGTTCCCTCCGAAACTAAATAGCATTTGATCAAAGAGTGAGAAGTTATCGTGGCTTCCGGCATAGTTAACAGCTTTGCTAGGATTGTTATTATACTTGGAGTCAAATTGACCATTGTCCTCGTAATAGTTGCCGTGAATACCAGCTAAAAGCCCTTTAACCCGATTAATGTATGGCTGTTCGTAGTTATCGGCAACGCCTTTATTAACCCAACCCCAATGCTCATTATTTGTGATGTTGTTACCACCTTTCAAAGCATTGCGTCCTTGATCGTTAAAGGCGCCGATACGCGTGTCTTTGAGGACGCCGCGGTTGACTTTATCGCCGCCGGAATAATCGCCAAATTTTGCACTCCACGGTTCGCCCCAGATCGTGACATCATCATGTCCGGCATCTTTTAAGGCTTGGTCGAGAGCGATGAGCGTGTCATCGTTTATCAACTGCATCAAGTCGAAACGGAAACCTTTGATATTATATTCATCTATCCAGAAAAGGATTGAATCGATGAGAAATTTGGCGGCCATCGGATTTTCGCTTGCGAAGACATTGCCGACGCCCGAGTCGTTATTTAAAGTCCAATCTGAGTTGTAGCGGAAGTAGTATCCGGGGACGACTTTGTTAAAATTGGAAGCACTGGCGCTGGCGACGTGATTATAGACGACATCCATGATGACGCGAATGTCGTTTTGTGCAAATTTCTCGACTACTTGTTTAAATTCTTGAACGCGGTATTCGCCGCGATATGGATTGCTCGCATATGCGCCTTCCAAAGCATTAAAATTTAAAGGGTTATAACCCCAGTTATGCGCTGGGATAATTTCGTTGTACTGATTGTTACCTTCGTTATCAAGAATCGGATTGCCATCCTCATCAACGATGAGCTCTTGACGCGGGTATTCAAAATTACTCTGATCATAAAACGGCATGATTTGAACGGCGTTTACGCCTAGTTCTTTAATGTGGTCGAAACCGGTCTTTACCGTCGTCTCACCTTCGGTATAAGTTGTTCCCTCTTCAATGAGGCCGAGGTATTTGCCGCGATTTTCTTCGGAGCCATTCCATGTTTCATCCCATGTCAAGTCCGCGACGTGCATCTCGTAAACGACGAGATCAGTGGGACTGTCAATTGGCGAGAGTTGATTGATTGAGGAATCAAATGTCGCTGTTTCATAGTTTTCGAAATTTATAACTTGGCCGCGTAGACCATTGGCCCCGACGCTTTTTGCGTATGGATCAACGATTTCGCTGACCCCGTTCGAGTTAGTGACGCGGTAGGTGTAGAACTTTAAGTTGAGGTCGCCTTGAACGGTGACGCTCCACACGCCCTTCTCACCTAAGATCATATCGTGTTTAGCGGTCGGCACATCGCTTAAGACGTCGCCCGTCAAGGTTGATGGTGAGCCGTAATTAAAAAGATGGAGGCGGACGGCCGACGATGTCGGAGCCCACAATTTAAACATCGTTTGCTGAGGTGTATATGTCGCGCCTAAATCATCGCCGGTATAGGTATAAGCGTCACTAAAAGCTTGACTCTTGTAGATGGCGCGTGGCGAAACCGGCTTAATCTTTATTTTTTGATGAGTCGCATATGTCGTGTAGATCTCATACTTTTTGGTGAGGACAGCTTTATTTGACAAAGTCAATATTTGTGTGGTTTGCGAAGGGACGAAATTTTGTGTTTCCACCCCATCAATGTACAAGATAATCGATGTCGGTTCGGCGGTGGAGACGAGTTCCACGCGATCAAAATCGAGAAAATCGGCGCTGATGATGCGATCGCCGAGAGCGTCACTGGCTCTTGAATAGTATTCAAGAATGTTGCCATCGCCGATAATTGTGTAGACGCTTAAAACCCCGTCAACCTGGCCAAAATCGCTAAAACGAATGAAACCATCAGCAGTCTGGAATGACCAGCTATTTCGTGATCGGATAATAATTCCGAGACCGTGGACAGGAGCAAAAGCCGCGGTGTCGATTCGGCGAACAGCCCAATCGCCTTCGATCAAATCCCAGTCGAGAGCAACCCCGTCGGTGCCGCCATCATCCCAAAGCCACAATTGGTAATTTCCTAAATTTTCGCCCATAAAACTAAAATAGATATCGACGAAATTCGGGACTTCGCCAGGAAGAATCGGCGTTCCGACGATATCGCCACTTTCGCTGTCGCTACCTGATGCTGATGTCGTATCAGTTCCGCTAATATCGTCCGTCGTCCCGCTTGTGTTTGATTGTTCGCAGGCTCCGAGGACAAAAGTGGCCATGAGAGATAAAGCAAAAAGTATTTTAATTTTTTTCATGCGATAATTCCTCTTTTAACAATTTTATCATAACAATTAATTGTTTAAATATATAACATTTGTCAAAAGAATAGAAAAAAGACCTGCTTTATGCACCCCAATTGAAAAACTAAACGCAACTTTATAATCGAAAGTCGCATTTAGTCTTTCCTATATAATGTAATTGCCTCTTGCCATCCATATGAAAGGAGGACAAATTACATGGGTGAAAACAAAGGCAAA
>Ga0209719_1000895_pt1 | contig 40838 bp, 43 predicted proteins | sample AD_JPNAS2_MetaG_FD_184421 | JGI IMG/M metagenome (GOLD analysis project Ga0209719, IMG submission 184421) | Active sludge microbial communities of municipal wastewater-treating anaerobic digesters from Japan - AD_JPNAS2_MetaG (SPAdes) (version 2) | ecosystem: Engineered > Bioreactor > Anaerobic...
AATTAAAAAGTTTTAGAAGACGTTCAACGACTATCCCGTGAGGGAGTACACTCAAGTGAGTGGAAATGGAAGGCATCCTTAATGGATGATGATATAGTCTGATCTATATGGAAACATATAGCTGTTTAATTTTACAGAAAGAATTAAACGGGTTAGAATTAACGACTCTAGCCGAACACAAATGACAAGTTTCAATATTTCTGCAGAAGAATATCTTGTAAGTTATGCTTCACAAGAAATTCGAAGTGCCTTAGACTATCGTGCTATTAGATTAGGATATGCAGTTGCAAAAACGAATGCAAAACATAACCCTAACTACTACTACGTGTTCGATGCTGCTTATAACAGTGGCAACCCTGGCAACCCTGGCACAAATCGTGATAATGCACAAACTTTCGTTAATGCCATTGACGCAGTTGGTGATATTATCTATGATGAGATCAACCGTGGTGGTGTAAGCCGACTCGTTGGTGGACCTTCTGCTTGTAGCTATATGCACCTTAATGGTGGATACAGCTCAAAAGGAAAACAAAACCAAAGTGGTTCACACCAATTTGGAGAGTTGGATGGAATTCCACTCTTTAAAGTTCCAAGCGCTATAATTCCAACTGATGAAATTTTAGCCGTATGGAAGAATGATGCAGTAGAAAATGACGTAAGTATCGCATTCGGTACTTTGATTCCATTTTTCTCAACAGGTATTATCCAACGGAAGAATTTCTATAAAGAAGCTGGAATTGCGACTTACGGAGACTGGGCAGTTCTTAATAGACGTTATCTAGCGATAATTAAAATTGCGAACATGAAAGACAGAAACCAACAGTAGGTCGTCATTTAGTTTTTGATTAAGAAAGGGAGCTTCGGCTCCCTTTTTTTGTGGAGTTAATGTAGATTAATGAAGACTTTCATAGAACAAAATGTGAACAAATTTTCTCGACAAAAATATTTTTCTACAACTACTGAACTTTCCGAGAAAGAGAAAGAAGCTATCTTAGAAAGCTTTGGAAGTTCCCTCGGGGAAAAATTATATAATTATGTGAAAAGCTCAAAAGAAAATCCTACGTGTGTATGTGGCGCGCCAGTGAAGTTCAAATCTTTCAAAATTGGCTATCAGTCTTTCTGTTCTAAATCTTGTTCAGCAAAGCACCAAAAAAGAAGCAGAGAGTCTATAGAAAAGGCGAAAAAAACGTACAAAAAAACGATGCTAGAGAAATATGGTGTCGAAAACTATTGGCAAACTGAAGAGTCTAAAAACCTCAAAAGAGACTTTTCTAATAGGCCAAAAAGATCTAAGCAAGCTGAAGAAGCTGCTCTCAAAAAACGACAGGAAACGAATCTTCGAAAATATGGACACACCTGTTCTCTCTATGGAAAGAATGCGGAAAAAGTCAAAAAGATTTTAGAAGAAAAATATGGAAAAAACGGAGTGCAAAAACGTGCCTCACAAGTTGCCTCTCAAAAGAGGTGGAACAAACATTTTGAAAGTTTGGTGGCCCATTGTGAGAGAGAAAATCTCACAATCTTAGACTACTCATCTAAAAATGCCAAAAATTTCTATAGGTGCAACACCTGCAATCTCACGTTTCATCGAATCAATGGCTATCCGTTTTGTCCTGAATGCAACAAATCATCTCAATTCGTTTCTAAAAAAGAAAAAGAAATTGCTAACTACATTAGATCTTTCTACAAAGGTGAAGTTCGAGAAAACTATCGCCAGCTCTTTGCTGGAACAAACAAAGAGGTAGACATCTGGCTTCCTGAGCTCAATCTAGCTATCGAGTATGATGGCACTTTTTGGCATTCATACAATAGATTCACCGATATCTCATTTTCGGAATTCTCAAAAGCTGCAGAGTGGAAGCGGTTAGAATGTGAAAAAATGGGTGTGCGACTTATTACGATTAATGAATGCGACTATTTAGACCGGCCAGAAGTTTTCCAAGCTTTTCTAAAAAACGTAATTTTGCCAAGGAAAAGAATTCATGGACGAAAAACGATTGTGAAAGAAATCGATACTCAAACTGCCCGTGAATTTTGTGAGAAACATCATCTTAATGGCTTTCGCGGAGGATCCACAAAGCTCGGACTTTTTTTAGAAGAGCAACTTCTTGCTGTAGCAGTCTTTGCGAAGCATCCGGTCCATCAATTTGAGTGTACACGACTCGTATTTGCATCTGGCGTCGAAGTTATCGGTGGTTGGGCTAAACTTCAAGCTCACTTTGGCAAACCTTTTCTGCACTACGTGAATCTTAACTATTTTCCTGGAAAAAATGTCACAGGATGTGGATATCGATTTGTTCTTCCAGATGGAAAGGTGCTGGCTAGAAACCCTCAAGGATTGAAAAAATATTGTGAGACATATGATGAGCGCGTTTCAGACTTCGCAAATTGCATCAATAACGGTTTTCTTTGCATGCCAGACTTAGGAAATGATATTAGGTTCTATAATCAAAAGTGAACTAACTTATATGAAAACTTTAAAAAATCTTAAAGAGGGACAAGCTATCTCTTCTTTTGTAAAAAATTCGAATGTGATTTGGGAAGGTATTCTTATTGAGAAAGAAGACGGTACCAAAGTTGTTCTCAACGAAGAGACACGTAGATGGAAAAAACTTAGCGACTTAGAGCATGTGAAAGTTCTCAATGAAGATGCTAATGCCATTAAAAAAGGATTCGATTCTTTCGGAGAAATGGTTGACTCCTCTTTCAAAGATTTGAAAGGGATAAATTCTAATAAGATAACGGATCAAAACATAAAGCAGCTCGCAAAAGACTTTCAAGAAGTGAGCAAAAGCTACGGAATAAAAGACACTCCTAAAGATGACAAAGAAGCTAGTGAGATTGTCACAAACGCGTTGGCATCTAAGTATGCTCAAGAGAACGCAACATCTTCTGCTGGAAACGCGCAGCAAGCGGAAGAAGCTAAAAATAATATCGAAAGCTTTAAAAAAGAAGTTCAAGAATCTTTAAACCGGCTTCATCCTAGTTTACGACTTTTTGAGTCTGGCCAATTGGAAGACCTTGAAGACTATTGGGATTTTGGTGGACTTGAAGATCCTGAGCATCTTAAAAACTCTGAGAACTATGAAGACAACTTTCAATATGATGATGAACAATATGATGATGAACAATATGATGATGAACAATATGATGATGAAAATGACATCGATGATTTTCTCTATGGAAGGTATGATGATGATCCTGAAGGTGACTTTACAAACAGCCTTAGTAAAGAGGATGAAGAAAAAGCTTTAGAAAAAGCATTAGACCTTATACGAAGTAATTCAACAGATATCTTAAAAGAAATTATTGATGAATTCGATATACCTGAGAAAGAAGCAGATAAGATAGTCGAGCTTGCAATGGAAGAATACTTAGATTCCGAAAATTCTGGAGAAAGTATGTTCGAAAATGATGAAATTGAAGATGACTTTGAAAAAACGATAGATGCTTATGATGGCCCAGATGATGGTTTATTAGATCACCTAATAGACGAATATGAAATTGATCCTGAAGAGGCTGAAGTTGTCTGGGAAGAAACGGATGGAAATTTAGAAGAATGCATCTTTGCGTTCGTAGATATTGTCAAAAGAAGGATCAGGTAATGAAATACGCAAAATTAGACCAAACTATTTCTGTGATAGAAAATCTGATCAATTTTCTGGAAGCTCAAGATTTTCCAGAAAGACAGCTCCAAGAAAAAAATCGTATTCAAAAATAGAAAAGCAATGGTTGTTGTGGAAGAAGAAGACCCACTCGAACTCCTAGACGACATGAAAAATTCACTCGTCTCTTGCAAAATATTTTTCGATCAAATGGATAGAGAGTACAACCCAGACATGAACAAATATTTAAAATTTTTCCGTCTCGTTTCTGAGAACGTCGTGAAGACTATCTCAGTTGCCGCAAAAAGTGTGGTTGACTCATTTTGGAAAAGATATTTTTCTAAAAAAACACTCATGTATTGTAGAGGTTGTCTCGACTTAGCAGTGGAAACTATCAATGATATTGTCGACATTTTCAATAGCCAACTTAGGAAAGGCCACGCGGGCAAGCTTCAACATGTAGCAAAAGTCCCATGGAACAAACTAAGTGAAGAAACTCTTTTTGAAGAAGTCTTTTTGAAAATGAAGTTAGCCGAAGGTTCGTAGCAACCAGCCAATCAGGCCAACTTGAGTGTCGTCGATGCTTCTCGTTGCGCCAATTTTCCGGGAGTCTCCCCAGTGGTCAATGTCGGCTTGTGGATTTTCATTGTAGTAATCTATAGGAATATTCCATTTTTCACAGGCTTCAATCGCCTTTTCTAAGCCCTTTCCTTTCTCTCTCATCGTATCAAGAATGATCACCCAACCCTGCTCACTTTTTCTTCTCACGTATGCGGCCACGATTCGATGGATAAGCTTCGGCTTGCCAACATTAGGGAATTCTTCTGCTGTTGAAAAAAGCGTTCTATCAAAGTCGACAGCTAATTTTTTGAAAAAATATTTTTGAGTGACTTTAATTTTCTCAGCTTCTCGAGCACTCACCTTTTGTCCTCTGCGATGCTCCTTGAGACCAATTTGTTTAAGAGAGCTCCATCGGACACCTTTTGTGAAGCTAAGAACTTTCACAATCTTTCCTTTTCTAAAAGTAAGTGCCCACTCGTCTTTGCTAAGTTTCACTATTCGAAACATATGCTCCTCCAGCGACTTGTTTGAATTTTGTATAATTTTCTAATATTAAGTTCGTATATTTCAAAGGATCTCCTAAAGTATATTTCGTATTATCAAAGTGCGCATTAAGCGTTTTCCCCGTTTCGAAATACCATTTTAAGTTATTTTTATATGGCCCGGCATTATACGCGTAAGCAGTCCAGCTTAGAAGTTCTTCATAGTCTTCACAGCTTTTGAAGTGTGGCACAAAATTAAAATGATATCCATAAAACCAAACCCAAACACTTTCCTCTAAAGATTTATACCATTCTGGGTTCCATGGCTTTCCCATTTTAGAATACACCGATTTAGCTGTCTGCTCCGTAAATTGAAATAAGCTTTTTTCACCAGCTGCCCAACCAACTACATACTCTTTTCCACCATTTCTAAAAGGATAGAATTGTGTTTCAACCATTATGAAAGCGAGAGGGGTGAATTCATCAATGAGCGAGTTGGGAAGTTTTGCATACTCATAAATAATTCTCAATAATTCGGATCTGTCCTCATAACTCAATTCATTCAAACTATTTTTATTTAAATGATAATGTTCCGAAATAAGAGAATTGAAAGTACTAATAAATGTCTTCTTATCGCCTGCAGAGTTTCTTTCATCTCGTATCTCATAGAACGTTTCTAAATGACTTTCATATATGAGTGTGCTGTCTGACATTGATGCCTTCATAAAGATGAGACCGTTCTGCACAAACACGAATAATGAAAGTATATTCAAAAGTATGAAAATGCTTAGCTTTAGCAATTTTCTTTTTGTGAGACTCTTGTCTAATTCTGTGCTCATGTTTTTTCTTAAAATAGCTCTGAAATATTCATTATTCATTTCCTAAAATTAGTTGATTCCCGCTTTTTGAACTTTTTTGCTTTTCGCAGGATCGCCTGGAATTTTTCTCGTATACGAAATTGATGCCTCATGTTCTTCATTCCATTTCTTCATCTGATAGTCTAAGTCATATGTGGTGATATCAATTTCTTTCCCATTATCATAATAGTGGCCTTTATTTAAGTCAGATTCTACCACGTCTATATACATTCTTAAACCATAATAAGGCTCACGGTGTTCCATGGCGACTTTATTAAGAAGAGCATATACTAAATCTTTTTCACTTTTGTGGACATAAAGTACAAAAGAGTCATGGACATAATTAAATATTCTCGTTTTAAGTCCCCATTCTTTAAAGGTCGCTTGAAGCGCGGTCGCATCCGGCATCGCCTGTTGAACCTCTGCCGTTTGTATAGATGTATTACTTGCTTCATTTTTCATGCCAGCAAACATACGACTATACAATTTCTTATCCATGCCTACTAAGTTTCCTTGAGCATTAAACTTCATGTATCGAAGTTCTGGAAGGTGTCGAATTGGCCCACTCCAAGTTCTCACGTAACCATGTTTCATAGCGAACCTTTGCTCACGTTCTACTCGTTCTAATAGTCCTGGATACGTTTGAAAGAAAAGCTCTCGAAGCTTAATTCCAACGACCATATATTTTAAGTCGACAGGATCTTTGTTTGCCGTATTGTTTAAGAGTGTTTGATTATAAGCATTTTCAAGACCAAAAGTTGCTATAGTCGCATCACAGTCTTCTTCAGTAAAACCAGCTTGCTTCATCTGTCGCCCAAGTGTTGGACCACTACACGCAAAAATTGTAGCTAAGTTTATCGTTTTCCCATTTTGCCGCATAGATGAAAATGGTTGATATTTTTTAAGTTTTAAGAAGTCTTCTAAAGTGACACGTCTTTTCTTAATTTTGTACATTCCACATTTTTCCTTTGAACAACGTTCCCGTTAAACATACCCTAGGAACTCATCCGTATTTTGAAAGTCTCTTCCGAAGATAATAAGTTCTTCTGAGTCTGTGATAAGAGGCCGTCTTATTTTTATTTGTTGATCTTCTCCAAAAATATAAGTATTTCCGGCTTCATCCTCAATTTCGATAATGTCTAAATTAACTGAGTTACAAAAAACATTATGAGCTGTAAGAGAGTGGGCGTCCATACAACCAACCTCTGGATCATAAATATCATAAGCAACTGGGTCAACTCCATTCCTATTAAGACCACAATCTGCAAAAGCGAGCACGAGCTGTAATGCTCTAAAGTCGGCATTTACAATGAGCCATTCATCTGGCCCTTCTGGTGGTATCGTTAAAATTTTCTTAATAAGAGGAGCGATTGCACCTCTGGCTGGGACTTGCTGCAAATTCGGATTACTCATTGCATGCCTAAAAGACGACGTGCCAAATGAATAACAATTTGGATGAATTCTCGTGGTGCCGTCCTCATGTTCAACGAAAGCTTCTCGCCATCCATTTATAAAAGTCTTAAGTGCTACATTATAAGACCGAAGTTCTTTTAACTCTTTAATTCCAGGTAAGCCAAGTCTATCATATTCGACTAATACAGGGTCAGATGTGGCATAGTGTCCCGCTTTGCTTCTTTCGATACACGGCCATTTCATTTTTTCGAATAGTTGCCCGAGCTCCTTAGTTGATTCAAACTTAAAGTCTTCTGACACTTTCCAAAGCTTGGCGAGTTCTTTTTTCAATTCCTTAATTTTATTTAAGATCGTTCTTTCACTTTCATCAGCTATTGCTGTGTCGACATATATTCCATCTATTTCTACCTCAGAAACCATGTTAGCATTAGGCATCATGACTTCTCTGTAAAATCTTTCAATGGTCCATTCAGGCTGCTTTTCATTTGGGAACTTTTTATCAATTTTTGCAACGTGCTTATCGAGAGCTTTTTGAACTCTCCAAGTTACGATAGGATCTAATCCGGCATATCTAATTAAGACGTCTTTAGGTATCTCAAGATAGTTTTTGATTTTTAAGCGCTTAACTACGTTGTCTAATTCTTGATCATAACCAGTAAATTTTCCACAATAAAATATTGCAGCTGCTTTTAGTCCTTTAGTTCTATTGCTATTTATTGCATGAGATAAAAGCACAGTGTCATCTGTTGGATACCAACCAGTCACTCCGTTCTGCCATAAAAATTTCATATCGAACTTAGCATTAGCTAATGTGAGACGTTTGGCCGTTTTAAAAACTTGTTTCAGAATCCGGGTGTCAACATTTTCCCAATCAAATACGTAGCCTATCTCACCGTCATTAGAAAGCTGCAATGTTCCTAAGGTATCTTTTATAAAATGAAAACCACTCGTTTCAGTATCCGCTGCTAAAAGCTCCGAATTCATTAAACTTTTTAGAACGGCCGAGACTTCTTCTTTAGTTTTAATGTATTTAACTTCATAGTCTCTCATATCTAAAGACTTTAAGCTCATATCTTCTTTTTGAATCCGTCTTAATTTTTCACGGAAGAATCTTGTGAGAAAATTTGTTGGATCATTTCCTAATTGAAGAGGATAAAGTCCTCCTATTCCTTCAACTGGATAGATCCACTTGTCTGGTCCACCAATAAATTCTGAGCCACAAAAATATCTCGGAGAATTAAACTTATCATCTATAAAGTCATAAAAGTTTACATCCGCAGACTTATTTAATACACGGATAGCGGAACCAAAAGCTACAATGCATTCACAAGACGTCCCGTTGAACTCAATATATTTACGCCAATTACTTTCTAAAGAAAGTAAGTTTGTGGTTGAGTCATCTTTCTGTTTTTTCACAGAAATTACGGAAACTATACAATAAGAAAGAATTCCCGCTCGCTCTATGTCTTTAATTAAAAGAGCTAAACGAGCTTGATCTATTACATAGTCAACTAAAAAAAGAAAATACTTGTATCCAGGAACATAATTTTCTTTTAGAATACTATCGAATTTTTGTAAGTTTTGTTTTGGTTTTTCTTGCTGCCTGACGGAGCCAAATGAAAAAGCATTTGCCATGAAAGCTCCTTTAAAATAATTCTGGAATGTTTTCCATGAATACGTCTTTGATCATATTCATTACATAGCGAAAATCTGGGTGGGCTGCTGCAGAAGTTCTTAAATCTAACATGTGAAGTAATTCTCTCCAATTACACTTCATGACAACTTCAGTCTTCAAACTATTAGGAAGAACTGAGCGGGCGTTTTCCGGCTTGACCTTTTCTTCAATCATAGTTAAATAAGACTCTTCTGCAGCTTCCATCGCAGACTTCCAAATTTTAAATTCATTTTTTGAAATGTCTATCTCTACCGGCTTGATGAAAGTTAATTCATTATTAAATTTATTTTTTCCATAATTGCAATATCTTGTTGACTCCTGAGCATATGATGCGAGACGATGTCTTACGAGTTCATGTGAGACTCCTCGGTCAGTTGTTATTCGACATATGAAATTTCCAAACTCGAGCATAGCTCCGTGATTATTTTCTTTTAATTTCTTAATAAGAGATTTCCATGAATCTTCAGAAACATAATTTTCAGACTTGTAACATGTCCTCGCTGCGGCTTCAATTTTCCTCGCCTCGTTTTCCCATTCAGTTAACCCTGATGGGTAGATAATATCTACTTTGTGGTTAATAATTTTCATGAAAGTATATTAACAATTTTTTTGAAAAAAATGGGGACACCTAACTACTTTTTAGATGTCCCCGTTCTCTCTCTTCAAGAGAACCGATGTCTAGTTTTCCGTCCGGGCACCTCAGACGTATTTTCTAATAGTTAGTTGTGCCTATGTGATATATACATTATTTTCTCCTTTGTGTATTATTTACATAGAGACAGCGTAAAGATTCCATCCCTTTAGGGTGGAATATGAAGCTGTCCTAACCTTGATTTTCAATGTAAGCTTGAAGAGTCTTCTCGCTGACATCTCCGATTGTAGTAACAAAATAGCCTCTGGTCCACAGATAATGTTTTCCAGACCAATAGAACTTTGAAAGATATTGATTGTGCTTCTGCCACATATCATAAGTTGATACTTGTTTCAATTTGTGTATGATTTCAGAAATCTGACAAGTAGGCGTAGCACGGATAAGAAAATGAATATGGTCACATTTTTGAACATCAATTTCCATAACTTCAATAGACCATTTATCTTGCATTGCTTCAGCTCTTTTCATAGAAGCTTTCACGTCATCTATGATTGGCCCTAGAAGTTTTCTACGATATTTTGTAGAAAAGATAATGTGGTAACGCATTTTGAACTTTTCGTGGTTACAATGCTCATAACTTGCCATACTTTTCAATTTCTCCTATACTAACTAATTATAATATAAGAATTATGACAAACGAAGAAAGACTTACTAAAAACAAACAGATTTCTCAAACAAAGCACGATACAATCGAGCGTCACAAGAATATGCTTGTCAAAACTTTCGATGTCAAAATTCAAGAAAATCAATTATCAAAACAACAGAAAGAAGCATTAGAAACAATTTTCTTAGAACAGAAATGGTATAAGAACTACATTTTGAATTGGTGTGAACAAGATGAAAATAACCGTATCACAAAATTCAATACAAAACAAAATCAAATAACTAAAAAAGACAAAGATATGAACGATATTCCAGTGAATATCAAATATCTTTCTGCTCAGTCTAAACAATGCCTTATTTCAAGAATGTATGCAAATATCAAAACTTTGCATACTTTGAAAGCTAAAGGACTACAAAAACCTGGAAGACTAAAATACTCAAAAGAAGAAACTATAATTGATTTGAAGCAATATGGAATAAGTCATAAGATTGTTTCTTCAAAAAGAGTAAAACTAGCAGGTCTACCTAAAACATTCATTGTGAATGGATTAGACCAATTCATCAACATTCCAGAAATAGAGTTTGCTAATGCAAGATTGATACATAGAGGAACTGGATATTTTGTTCAGTTTGTCTGCTATGTTCCAAAAGAAAATAAAACACAAAAGAAAATAGAGAAAACTATTGGTATAGATTTTGGTTGTTCTACAGCATTCACTACAAGTGAAGGTAAGAAAATCTCAGCTTCAGTTCCAGAAAGTGAGCGATTGAAGAAACTTCAAAAGCGTCAAGCTAAAAAAGTAAAAGGCTCAAAGAACTGGTTGAGAACTGTAAAACAAGTCAAAAAAGAGTACCAGAAAATCACAAACCGTAAAAACGACCTTGCTAATAAGATTGTTCACGAATTCAATCAGTATCAAACTATTGTAATTCAAGATGAACAACTTAGAAACTGGCACAAGAATGGTCACGGAAAAGCAGTTCAACATTCTGTATTAGGAAGAGTGAAGTCTAAGTTGCTTCTAAATCCTAACACTGTTGTTCTTGGAAAGACTGTTCCAACAACTAAACTTTGTACAAAATGTGGAGTTTGGCATGATGAGTTGAAAGTCTGGAGTAGAATATTTAAATGTGACTGCGGAGTTGAAATGGATAGAGACATTCACGCAGCTCAAAATATGGTTTGGTTTTTTGAAAAAAACGTAGGTGTGGAACGCACCAAAGTAAAGCGTCTGGAGATGAAAGCTCTAGTGGACCAAGCTCTTGCTCTGGAAAACCAACTTTTGTCAGCGAAGGACGAAGATTCCAGCCTTTAGGCTGGAATTAGTTCACCAATAACTTACGGAATTACTTTAGCTAAAATAATTTCACAGGTTGAATTTTCTACAACGATAGCAACTCCATTAGGATCATTCACGTCGGTACTCGAATATTTCATTGTGAAAAATTCTTCCGATTTTAAGACGTTTTCTAATAACTTAAAGTGTTGTGTTGGCATTAAGAATTCGAAATCTTCCGTGTCATCAGTTGTTTCGATAATTTCTGCAGTAAGATTGTTTCGTATCTCAACGTCCATATTATCAAAGTGTAAATCAAATACGGGGTTGTCATTAAATCCAGTTGGTGTTTTAAAGAATATTTGTTCAAATCTCCAAGTTGATGGATCAAAAACTTTTTCATATTCACCAATGATGTCATAGAAATGATTTGTATTTATCTTAAGCGTAATCTGCTTAGACTCCAATGGCTTAATGTCGACAAGATCTTCAGGTTCTGGAAATGACCATTCATATTTTTTCGGCACAAAGATGAGCTTAATTCCATATTTATTAATATCAAAATAATAATATTTTTTGTCTGAAGATATTGAAAATGCATCTACATCTTTTATAATAGATACTATGTCTCTATCAAAAAGGATTTCTCCTTCAGAGGTGATTTCTTCTTTAGATTTGTAATCTAAGATACAGAGCTGGTCGGCAGACTTTATAGAATTTTTTCCAAGCAAGATTTGATGATTCGTGTCTTGAAGCTTAGTCATGTTTCCTAAAGTAGTTATCAATTCTTTTTGGCTCAAGTTTACATTGATTAGATTTTTGAATTCTTTTAGACTCAATTTATCAGTAACATATGACTTAATTTCATTAAGAGCGTCTTCATCATATACATCATATATGAGAGCTTGGCTAATAACAATTGAACTTGTGTCAGATTTTACCGTCATTTTTTTATTATTTATTGATACATTAATTGTGTCCGATTTCGTTTTTTCTAAATAGGTTATAAACCGGCTAAGTTCTAAACCAAAGTGGTCTTGGGATGTACTTTCAATGTCAAAAGTTGCCTCTATATGACCTGACCCGGCTGCATTAGCTGTGCCATATACTGTGAGCTGATTATTGTCGATAACGAAAGTCTGCTTTTCTCCAAGAGGGGAAAAAGCTTCCATTTTTTTGATATAGTCGTTAAGAACCTTAAGTCGACTAATTTGATCTTTTTTGATTTTGAATTCTGCCATATTAAAATAATTCTCCTTCTTCATTTTCTTGATAAAAGATTAACATTTTTTTTTTAGTTCACATGCTTTTCGTGAAGCATCTTTTGAGAGATGCTAATCTAACTGAGCTCGTTTTCATTGTTCCAAAGACATCTCTCATTTCTATTTTCACTTCATCAGACTGATGATAGTTCCACTCTATTTTGAATGTTTGGCCGTGAAAGCGACCTCGAACTTCGACAAAATGTGATTCTGGAAAAATTGAAAAGTTGTCTATGAAGAGATTGTCGTCTTCAGGGAGACTAGAAAGCAATTTTTGTTTTAGTGTTTCATCCATGATGGAAAGATTAACGGAAGTTTGCAAACTATGTGAGATGAGTTCTCTATTGAAATTTTTCTACTTTAAATTACCTTTAAAAAGGAAAAAATCCTTTGAGAGAACTGGTCTATGATGGAAATAGCCTCAATTTCTTATTTTTAAAATAAGAAATTAATAGCAACTTCAAATTGACAAAATCTTAAAAATTGTCATTTTAGTTCTCTTCAATTATTTTTCTATTCTAGATCACCTTTAAAAAGGAAAAATCCTTTGAGTGAACTAGGTCTATGATGGAAATAGACATTCTAATTCATACTAACTAGAAAAGGAGATATTTTTATTAAAAGCCGGTACGATTTTTTTAAAACTTCATCCGTTCTTGATATAGACGGGCAACCATTTCCAGATCCTCTTTTAAATCACAATGATGGCACCTTAAGCAAAATTCCATCTGCTCATACCATAACGAGTAGGGACTTAACGCGATTTTGGACATTTATGTGGGAGCATTATTCTATTACTGAGATGGATGATGTACTTCTAAATATAAATGGAATACAATATTTAATGGATTTAAGACCTGGGGACATTATCTATAAAGTTGTCCCCGAAGATCTCACTGGTTTTTTGACTAGTCGTGAATAGTTCTATACGAACTCTATGTTCATTCTAGATGGAACTAAGCCTGGAAAAAATTCTGGGTCTCTTGCTTTTGTGCTAGCTTTCACTTCAATGATCACTAACGTATTTTCCGTAACTTCAAACCAGAACTCTAAAAGAAGCTCGTCTCTCTCAAAACACTCGATGTGATAGCTTCCTGGCTCTAAGTCTATCTTTTCTCCATCTTCTGAAAGAAACTGAATTTCTTCAGGATCTAGAAGAAGCTTTCCGTTCTTTCTAATTTCTACAACTTCTCCATCAAAAAATTCTTCTGGATAAATGTAGAAATACACCCGTCGCCCGTACGACTTCAAAAAGTTTTTCCGTGTTGGATGAAAGTCTAAGCTTTCATCCATTTTCAAAAAGTGATTAAGTCTTTCCATAGTTTCCTTCTATCTCTCCTCATACTCATCATCTTCATCATAATCATCATATTCATCATACTCATCATATTCATCATACTCATCATCGTCATTGATGATGTAAGGACCTTTACAAGTATAAACAGAGTCCTTTGCTGGATTCTTTTCCAGTTTTTCTAATAAGTCTTCTCGGAAGATAAGTTTATAGAGTGGATACAAAATTTCTTCAACGTACTCATCTTCAGTCATAACTTCCTCGATTCTCCTAAGAATTTCTCCAGCCCCATCAACATAAGCTTCTAGCCAGTTTGCATAACTAGCTATGTCATTAGACCAGCTTCTAAGGTGGTAGTTGTTGTCAAAAACATCACCATCATTAAAATACTTATAGATAAGTTTCGATGTAGCTGTCACAGCTTGTGTAGCCATGTTATCGCCTTCACCACTATCGGGAAGGTATTTGTCTTCTAGTTCATTAGTTTCTTTTTCGTCAAAAGAACTCCATGTAATCTTTGCCATTTCTGTTGTCTCCTATTAAGTAGTAGTTAGTGAACTAATTCCAGCCTAAAGGCCGGAACCTTCTTTTTCGCTTCTGCGACTTAGCTTACTATGTTGGAATTAACTTCCAACGCAGCAGAGGCTAATGTCTCCACGGAGGCTTGTTCCAAGCACTCAGCTCTTTTTGTCGAGCCAAACAATTTTACGTTTTTAGCTGCGTGAATGTCCCTATCAAAAGAATATCCGCAGTCGCAGCGATAAGTTCTTTCATCTAGGTTTTCACTCTATATAATTAGTTAGTTAAAATTAAAAAGACTATAGGAATTTCTAAATGTCTACCTTAAAAGGTGGAATCTTACGAAGTTCCAATTTATGTTAAACGGTTTCAATAGTAATTGGCTCTTCGCTAAGCTTTTTATACGCCTCTCCTATCTGAATGATATCATCGTTTGAGAGTGATGTGAGCTTCACTATATTTGTGGCTTCATTGAGAAAATAGTGAATAAGCTCTGGGCTCAACACATAAGAATCATAGAGGCTCTGGATAATTGTTTGCGGGAAGTCTCCATTTCTCACGTGTGAAAGAGTTCTTTCTAAAATGTTATGATACATCGTATCGGGAATTCCCATTAGTTGGAATCTTGCAGGATCATCAACCGTTTTTCGATGGCCTTGGCTCATTGTTCACCCCTTGTTGATTCTTTTTCTGTCTTCTGCAGTTTGTCTAAAAGCTCCCGATTGCTTTTCGAATTTCGTGTGAAATAGAAAACGTACTTAAGAATTTCTTCTAAAAGTGCAGCAGCATTTTTTTCTTCATATTCTAGTCTCAAAGTATGGTCAATGAGGTCGGCGGTAAAGCGTTCTCCATTATAAAGACTTCCAAAAACAATTGTGCATAACGCGTCGTTTGCTGGTCCGGCTAACCAATTATTTCCGTTATAAACGAAGATATGTCTATCATAGCTGTCTCTTTTGTTCACATACTCATCTAAAATAGTACCATAGCTCGCGCTAGCATCAAAAAATACGAAAGTTTCATTTTTTTCAAAGAATAAATCTGGCTTCGAGTCAAATTCTTTTTTCAACCAGCCTTGAGGGTCATGAATTATAATTCTCCAATTCATTAGGCTTCCTCCTTTTTGAATTTTTCATTCTGTCGCCGAGAGAATCTTTAGTCATTTAATTTCTCCTTCTAGTCCCACAAGCTCATAAAATGTTTACCAAATAATTCTAAACCTTCTTGAGCTTTTTTCAAGCATGACCTATATAATTTGTCATTATAGTATTTTTTTCTTTTTTCAACGAAAGTATATCCTTCTTCATCTAATTCGCGAGGAGACCAGCACGTGCCAATTGAGCCATTTACATTCGTTTCATATACATATATATCCCAGGCGTTTTCTTCGATTTTTTCATAAGGGTCTTTTAGATTATATTTTTTGTAAAATTTTTCCTCTGAACATTCAATCTGAGCTATCATATACTCAAAGCCAAAAATCATTTTGTCTATTGTTGCAAGCCATTTATCAAGGCCACCGCCAACGTAGAGGTCTTCATACTCTTCTTTGGTTAGCTGATTTTCAGCGGACCTCGTGTTACTAATTTCTTCAAAAGACGAGAACTCCGATGGGTATCCATTTAAGTCTTGTTTTCTAAAGTCTTTCAATGCTGGCAAGATCTTTTTTGCTAAAAAATAATCTAGGTTCCAAAGATCTGGATCCGATGCGTGACTTTTTCTAAACATTTTTTGAAAAGTCCACTTGACTTTTCGAGTGGCTCCGAAGAGCCACCTCAGAATTCGCTTCATTTTTTTCTCCTACCGTTCGATATAGTCTTGGCCAGCATACACGGTGACCACATCTTTTAGCTGGTTAGATGGCAATTTATTCACATATTCGGTTAACTCTTTACAGCCATTTTTGAAAAGTATAAGTTCTTGAATTGCATATTGTCTTCGCAGTTCATCCGTGTTAAAGCCCTTCATGTCGTAGAAGTCGGTATCGAACTTTGATTTTCGGAGGTCTTTGAGACCTTCAAAATATGTTGAAGTTATTTTCTTTTTTCCTTTAGTTGTAGTTGATTTTATCATATTATTTATCCTCCAGTGTTTCCCTCTCGTATGAGATATAAGAACTTAAGAAATATTGTTCATTTTTCAACGAGGTCCCAGTTATCTGGCAGTTCTTTCATCTTTTTTTCAACATCATAAAAGCTGTATGGACCAAAAAACTCGGCCGTTGGAGCAACATCTAGCATCTTTCCAACAATCGGCAATTTCTGTCCATGCACATGCCCATGGATGTGCCAAGATCCATAATGACTTTGATGCCAGCTCACCAAAGGATAGTGACTCAAAACCATCTTTTGACCACAAATAGTTTCTTCTAAAAGGTGGGAGTCTACAAAGCGGACTAGTCCCATTTTAGGTTTGACATTGAAAAGTTTCTTGTCATGGTTTCCCCTAATGACATACGTCATACAGCGAAGAGTGCTCAATAGCTCAATAGAGTTCTTAAGTGCATCTTTTCCAAATGACACGTCACCTAAAATGTACAAGGTATCCAATTCGGTGAGATTATTAAGTTCATATAGAAGTTTCTCATCATGCTCTTCCATTGAAGAAAATCCGCGTTTTTTCCAAATGAATTCTTTATCATGTTTATAATGCAAATCGGCTGTAAAATACACCATTCTTAGTTTCCTTAGGATTCTGGATCTACAAAACCATTTTTTTCTTTGAGTTCAGACTCTTTCAAAATGAACCGTTTTGATTTTAGTTTGAACGGCTCAATTCGAAGAGATTCTGGTCTTAAAACGATTCCCTCATCAGGTACTTTGTTTCTGCTTAATGGGCAATCTTTTTCTAAAAAGTCTTCTTCTAACTTTGCAACGAACTTTGAGTTCCAATCGGTGTCTTGCTCAATTTCGGGATAGAGGTCTCCAAGTCTTCCGTAGAAAAATTCTTCCACAGTTGGAGTTTCTAATTCAGCAGCTCTCTCTTTGACAGCTTGCCATGAGTACTCTGCAACCGTTCCATCTTCAGACATGAGGGTAATCCGATAGATTGCAACCTTATGTTCTCCAGGGTAGCACCCATAGTCAAAAGGTTTTTGAATCATTCCGCCGCCTAAGCCGTATCCAACTATTTCGTAATAGATCGTTTCACCTTTTTTCAATCTTCCTACAAATCGTTTTCCAACCTCAACCCAAAGATCATTCTCCGGTCCTTTAGGATTAGCCGCGTTTTTCACAACGGTCCGGGAAGCAAAAAGATAGTCATATTCCGTTTCGACAACTGCGACTCCTAAACTTTTTGCAAGTTTTTCTAAGAGGGTTAATTTTTTCTGCACCTTCATTCTTGAGCATATTGCAGAGGTCCCATGAATTTTTCTCGTAATTGATGCGACCATTTTAGGATTTAATTTTTCAACGTTTCTAAGAAGTTGTTCTGTTTCAACATGAAATTGAAAGGTATCAGGCAGAATACGGCTTTTTAGTTTTTTTCCTTTGGTTGCACTTGTGTTGCCAAGCTTCTCCTGTGGAACATATTTGTAGCAAATGCGCATCCCATCTAATGTATCAAAAGAAAGGCCTTCTGCGACGATTTTGTTTTTGAAAAAAGATGAAAGCTGGCTCAAACCAACAACTAAACCGTCTGAAATAACTCCACGGAGTTTCACAGTTCGAACTCTATTTCCTTTTGCGAGATAGGTGTCTATGCTCACGCCATTTTTGTTGTTGAAGTAGTCTATGAATTCTTGGGTGAGACATAAATTCGAGTCAAAATACACGATGAAATCATTTTCTTTATAAGCATCTTTTGCAACAACAACTTTAGTTTGTGGCACACCTTTAAGAATTACGTCCGCTTGTACAATTCTGTCGGCATTCTCAATTGGTTTGATATTGCCAATTTTAGCAATGAAAGCTTGATTATTTTCCATTTAGTTCTCCTTTAGCAGTATGCCAAATAATATTGCCAAAAAGAAAGTGGCAAATAAATATTATCGTATCCAATGCAGTCCGCAAAAATAGGCGCAATGTTTTTGACATCATATCCAGCTAAGCCGCACCCAATCTCAGTGACTAAAAAAGTAAGATGTGGATTTGCATGAGTCACCGCAATAAAATGGTTCACATGTTTTTCAATTTTTCTCAAAGAAAGTGTTTGAATATTTTTGTCTTTTGTTGGTATTGCAAAGGATTGTCCAAACAACCCAAGACCTTCACCATCGACTGCTCCAAACTTTTCTTTCGCGAGTCTTGCAGCACCTGCTTCATGTATGCCTGCTTCATTTGAGCCAAAGACGAATATTTCATTCTCTTCCAACTGCTGTATGTTGGCGGAGCTCACTCTCCGCCTATCAATTAGCTCTGCATTTTTAGCCATTTTCTAACACCCCTCAAAATACAAAAGCATTTCATTATAGTCAATGTCGATGCCTTTTTCAGCAGCAACTTGCTTAATATGACTATTTAGCTGCTGTTTTAGAAATGCTTGGTTTTCTTTTATAATTTTATTTGTCGTTTTAAGTTTCGCAGCTATATCTTTTTTCTTTTCACCGGCTTCTAACATAGAGATTAACTTTTTTTGTTTAGTCGTCATTTCACTTTCGAGCCTTCTCATGGCTTCCCAAAAAATATCTCTGTTCATGTTCAATTCATACCCGTCATGGGCATCTTTTCCAGTGTCGACCATTTGAAGATCTATTCTGCTTATCTCACTATCAGAGTCTTTGCTCGTGAAAGTGTCTGAAGTATTTCGCCCGTGCCAATCTAACCACTTCTTTATGAGATCTCTGTTCATTGATCTCCAGTAGCCCCAGAGCCGAATATAAATACTCCAATTAGCAATGTGTTCTAATTCATTGAGGCGGACACCGTTCATTTGGTTAATAAATTTATCCCATGCCTCAGAGTCATATTCTTCATACATCTCGGGATAGTGCATTCCATTTCGTGCACATACAGTGGCTAATTCATTTCTCATTTTCATTCTGAGAAGAAAATATTTTTCCCACAATTCCAAAGCAGCTTCATTTCTAAGTGCCAAGTGCTTTTGGATCACATTAGAAGACTTCGAATTGGTGACCTTATAGTCCGAGATCTGGTATTGGCTAACTAGCTCTCGGTCTGTTCTAAACGGAAGTCCGGTAGACTCCCGCAATTTTCTTTTTGCCATATCTTTTGCTCCTTGTTATACTACTCGTTTATCCTCGTTATTTTTCTTCTTCATTTGATATGAGTAAAATTGCCTCTGCCACATCGGAAAAAAGATCTATCAACTCTTGTCGTAGTTGCTCTGGCCGCAAGACTTCTTGCAAGACGAAGTCGTTATACAACTTGTCTGGTGAGTATCGAAAACCCCAGTACTCACCAGGATAATCATCATAGTCATCCATAAGACCAACATAGACGCTATCATCTTGCTCCAGAATTCTTTTAAGGTCCCCATAAGACTTTATGAGTCTTATTCTTAGTTCAGTGTTTCCTATTTTGATTTCCATTGTGTTCTCCATTATCACAAGTTAATACTTAAAATTATCAACTATGAAAACTAATAATTTTTTCATGATTGGAAGCAAGATTAGGATTATTCCTAGTCCTAACAACCCCTGTAAGATTAATTCTACTGTACTCATTTTTGTTATCCTAAAAAGATCACTCTGAGCCCAGGAAAAAGAATTGCTAAGAACCGTGCAGCTTTAGGACCAGCTAAGAACCAGATAAGAACTACACCTAAAATAGCAATCAAAATTTTTGCTAACATATGCTTTTCCTCCATTCGTATAATATATAAGAACTTGAGAAAAGATATTCAAAATGAGCAAAAAAAAGGAGGCGCATGCCTCCTTTTTAATGAAAAATTCACCTTAGCGACGACTGAATCCGCCACGCCTTAAGGAATTTCGTCTGGGTCGACTTGCGGCCCTGAAAGCTCCTCTAGTAGGTCTTTCCCCAGTAACGGGAGGATTATCATCAAAAAGATGCATGTCATTTTGATAGATTTCTTCAAATGTTCGCTCATCTCCGTCATTAAAAAATTGCAGAGCTTCTTCTCTTAAAACTCGAGGACGTCTCATAGAATACCCTCTATCCTAATAGTCCGCTTTTCATAGATTCTTTAATCTTGTCAAAGCTTAATTTTGGTTCGAAGTGTCTATCAACATAGATGTCAGTCACCGTTTTTTTCTCTTTGATAGCGCCAGATCCAGCTGGTTGTTTCAATGCTTTTGTTGGCCATCGTTTTCCGGCTTTCGTTGCATTTTTTCCACGACCACTTGTGTATCCACCTGCTAGAGCTTTAGCTGAAGGAACTGAACCTAATTCGGAATTACTATTCGTATAGCTTATGTCTCGTTTAGCATATGGATGTCGGCTCGCGCTTGTTCTCATTTCCTCACGTGTTGGAATGTCGAGAGAGCCTTCTTGAAGAGCTCTAAGTTGTCGATTTCTTTGAGTAATCCGTTCTTGAATTCTTGAGCTATCAGCACGTCTCGTAAGACCTGCTCGCCTTGTTGAAGGACGAGTTTTTACTGATCTACTTTCTCGAAGAACGTGGCGTCTTAATTGACGCTTTTCGCCTTCAGTGAGAACGCCTGATCCGGTCTTTCTTCGTTTCCAGTTGCTGTACCGTCTCATGAGACTTTCCGTCATTTGTTGCATTTGTTGTGGGTCAGCTTGTTGCATACCATCTACGGCAGGAATTCCGGCCATTGGGTCAGCATCAAAGTCGTCCGTCTTATTAAGACCTGCTGAAGTTGCGAGAGCATCAACTGCATTCATAACGTCTCGAATTTGTGAGCTAAGTGCAGGATCTAATGTAATGGTTTGGCCGAACTTCATCGAATCCGCGCCCATTTGATCTTGCATACCCATTGGATCAGCTGCCTGAGCTGGGTCATAATTGAAATCAGCTTCTCTAAGTTTTACACCACGTCTTTGTGCTCTCTTAAAGTTTTCACTAAGAGCTCTAAGCTCACGAGATGTGATAATGGATCTCTTTCCTTTTGTTACTGCTTCTTTAAAAGCCGTATAGTTCGTAAGCACGTTTTGCCATGATGTGTCTGGCCGAGAGATTCGTCTCATTGGTCGTCTGGCTGATTCACCTAATCTAGTAGATCTGGCATAGCGTGATCCTGTTGTAGGTCTTCGAGTTGTTGCTGACTCGCCTAATCTTTGTGATGCGTATTTTGAGCCTGCTACTGTTCCCCGTCTTCGGGAAGTCATTGACTCATTGATTCGGCTGTCATAAATGCTAGCTCGATTAGATCTTAAAGACCTTCCTGTAGAAGAACGTCCTGCAAAGCTTTCGCGAATTCGCATAACTTCTTGTCTAGTTAGCGTGCTAGATCCTGTTCTTCGTTCTTTTCGTCTGCTTGCTTCTCGCAAGGCGTCGACAAAATTCTTGTTCATGTATTTCTCCTATTTAAGTCTCACAGTTTTACATATGTAGACATCTACCGTCTTCTTTTGGGGCTCATATTATTACGCCCGAAGAGTTCTGTGGAAATTTCTCTTGATAGTTAGTTAGTTCACCTTATGAAGTTTTGAGTTTCCCACTAATTAAAATGGCACGACAAAAGGAAAAGATAGAACATTCATCGAACATCAGCAACCCTTTCACATTAGATATCAACACGCTTGATACTTTACCTGACAACCCAGATCTTCTTAGAAAGACTTTTCAAGATGAGCGCACTTTAAAAAACTTAAAATACATAATTAAAGACCTCTTACAAGGAGACAACTCGCTCGCTTTACGAGAAGAATATGCTTATTTAAACTTCACCCAGCTTCAAACGGCAATAAAATGGCTTTTAGAAAATGACTTTGATGAGTCTTTTAAGAACGAGCTCATTATTAATCCATATAGACTCACCTTTAAAGATAAGCCGCCTACACCTGAAGAATTTTTAACTTCCAAATATATTGGGTCGATGAGTGATTCCGTTTGGTGGCCAGTTAGAAAATCTTTTATGTCTTATTTTGATCCATTTGAGCCTTTTCGTACTGCCGTATTAAATCCAAGTATTGGGTCGGGGAAGAGTACGTTCACAATAATTTCATTACTCTATATTGCTGCACACTTTGCTCTCATGAGAAACCCATGGAAGTTTTTTGATAAAGCCCAGACAACCGTGTTCGTATTTGCCCTCTGTGCAGTAACACAATCTAAAGCTTCTGAAATTTATACTGAGCCTATTAGACAGCTTATCGAGTCGTCTTCTTATTGGAAGTTCTGTAGAACTCATCAAGATATGCTGAAAGAAGATAAATTTCTTCAGGAATCCGAAACGGTAGAATACATTCCGTGGACAATGTCTGCGCCTTCTTCCGTTTTAAGAACTGGCAACGGTCTAAACTGGAAGCAGATTTCGAATGCTGGCTCACTTTTAGGTATGAATATCTTAATGGGAGCTATGACGGAAATAACTTTTTTCTTAGAATCCGGAAAAGGCTGGACACCTGAAAAATTGCTACAGTTCTTTACAAAGCTCCGTCAACGTATTAGCAACCGTTTTCAAAATAACTATTACGCAAGATTTGTTCTAGACTCGAGTCCTTCTAATCTAGACGACCCAATACAAAATTGGATGACGCACGATGCACCTAAGAATAAAGAAAATTTTATTTGGACAGGCAGTCGTTGGAAGCTCTATCCTCTCGAATTTCCCGAATTTTGTGAAGTGGAAAATCCAAATACTTTCCAAGAAGAAGTAAAAGAAATTCATAATTTTGATGTCGGCTTTAAGCTCTATAAAGGTGGGAGCGGGAAACCTCCTGTTGTATGTGAGAATGAGGGAGAGGCTGCATCTTTTGAAAATTCTGACCTTGTATGGTGTCCTATCAAACAAGTCACCCAAACCGGTACAGTGAGCTTTTTAGACAAAGCAAAAGAAAACCCTATTGAGTTTATGAAAGACTTTGCTGGAATTCCAGCTGGCCAGGCGGACAGAATTTTTTATCAAGGCGATTGGATAGAAAATTGTTTTGACAATGGTTTACGTAATATTTATGGAAGCTTAACGGCTTTATCACATGAAGAACCTGAACATCTTATCTGGAACCAGATCCATCCGTATTTTTTTAATAAAGTATTAGATCAATGGTATTATTACTATGAGCCAAGCTTACCTCGCGTTATTTCAGTTGACCAATCCAAATCTAAAGACGCTACCTGTATTGCGATGAGTCATATAGAGCGCGACCCCGAACGGATAGATCCTCACACTGGGCAATCTCTCATCGTATATGTGACAGACTTTACTATCGTGCTTATTCCTAAAGGTGGAATGATAAACTTCGACGCTATTAAGTTTTTTATATGGGACTTGAAGAGACTAGGTGGACTTAATATTAAGCACGTATCATTTGATAACTATCAGTCTGAGCCAACAAAACAATTCTTAAAAAGAGTTGGCTTTACAGTTGACTATATTTCAGTTGACGCAAACAATGACCCCTATTATAGTTATATCGACCTCGTTATTCATAATAGATGGTTTTGTGGAAAGAATATTTTTGTAAAGAACAATATGAAATCTTTGTATCAAGCGAGACGGAAAGGAACAAATACGCCTAAGATTGAACACTTCCCAGGTGACTTAAATCACGACTGGGAAAGTGGTGATTGGTTTACCTGTCAAGCAGGCGTGAATGCGAAAGACACAACAGACGCAATCTCTGGAAATATTCAATTGATTAACACGTATATTCAAGACTTTGTTCCGAGCAAAATTTGGAATCCGCATGCATCTTATGAGAGAACTTATGAGTCACTAAAAGAAAAGAGTGATGACCTTCTAAAAAAAATGAACTTTGCCTAAGAGCCATCACTCCAAGATCTAAAAGTTTTTGAATTCAGACTTTTCTTCCTGCAGAGTCGTTACCTCTAAAGGTACGACGCCAAACTTTACTCTCGTTTCGTCCACACTTCTATCTGGCAAAATTATGTCAGCAGGAATCATATTATCGCCAATGAGTTTTTTGATAAAAATTGGGAAAAACTTTGTTGCGTCTTCTTGAGTCATAAAAATTTCTTTACTGTAAAGCGGAAAAGTTATCCTCGTTTTTTCTAACTTTGAGCTTAACTCTTTTGAACGTCTTCCTCTTTTTTTAAGGGCCTTTGGCAATTCTTGGATTTCCTCAAGCACTGGGCTTCCATAAAAAACGACACATTGAAAAAATTCAGTTGCTTGCCCGCCAGATCTTCTACTAGCAGGCTCTCTTTTCATTAAGCTTTCGAAATCTACCATTTAATACCATCCTCATTAAGTACTTCATCCATAGATTCAAAAGTGAGATTTGGAACGTCCGAAATGATAACGGAATCTATAGACATAAAAGACTCTGCCATATTTGAAGAATATAAAATAGTATTTCTAATAACTTCAAATGGATCTATAATACCATCTTCTAGTAAATAAGAAATCTCGCCGGTTCTTGCATTAAATCCAGAACCTTCTTTCGCCGATAAAATTTCACTTATAATTAATTCTGGATCTTCACCAGCCGATTCGATAAGTTTTCTTGCCGGCATTCTTATGGCCTTCATGAATGCTTTATAAGCTAATGCTTTAGGTGGACTCATCTCGGGTGTTTTTCCGAAGCTTATTTTTAAAAGAGGAGTGCCCGCACCTATCACGTATCCAGACTTTAGAGCTGAGCGTACTGCATTTATAGCATCCTCATAGCGGTCTTTCTTTTCACCGAGCTCAGTTGATGTCAGTGCGCCAACATAAATTGTAGCAACGCCACCCGTCATTTTTGCTACCCGCTCTTTTATCATTTCGATTTCATATTCGGAATATCCTAGCTCGCTCGAATCATGATTAATTTTAGCTAATAATAATTCGATGTGTTCGTCAAACCTCTTTTGGTCGATCTCACCACCAACGATTATCGTTTTCCCTTTCGTTATCGTAATTTGCTCAGCTGTGCCGAGATACTCGTCTTTAAATTCATTTATAGAAAAGTCATCGCCCAAGATTTTCCCGTTTAGCATAACGGATAAGTCTAACAAATTGTCTGCAATAGTCGTTTTGGAAGTTCCTGGAGCTAAGACGAGAGAACCTGATACCGTTTTTTTAGTTAAGAGTTCTCTGAACCAAGCCATAACCTCATCATCAAAATCGGGAGCAATAATAACGACCGGCGTTTTTGAAAGCTGTAAACTTTGAACAATCGGTTGTAATTCTTGCACATCGTTAAGTACTTGGTTTGATAAAAGTACTTTCGGTGATTTTAGAATACATTGGTCATTTACAGCATTGACAGACTGGCTCGTTAAGAAGCCTCTACTAAATTCGAGACCAGTGGCAATATTCACTGTTGTTTTTCCGTTCCTGGAAAGCGAGTCTGCTATTGAGACTATCCCGTTGTCTCCAATTTTGAGAAAAGCTTCCTGAATAAATGAAGCGACTTCTTCATCTCCATTAGCCGAAACTTTTGCAATTTCTAAAATATCTTTTTCTGAATGAACTTCTTTTTTATATTCCGGAAGACGTTCTAACACAGTATCACGTGCTATGCGGAAGCCTTCTCGTAAGTCATTAATGTCGACGCCTTGTTGAAGAAGTATGTTTGCTTCTTTACAAAGATTGGCCGTCAATATAGTGGCTGAGGTTGAGCCATCTCCAGACATATAATTAGACTTGCCGGCTGCTTCTTTTATAAGAAGAGCTCCTAAGTTTTTAGCTTCATTGCTAAACTTAATTTCTTTAGCTACTGTGATCCCGTCTTTTGTTAACTTCGCGTTTGTACCTCTATCAAAAAGTACAGTGCGTCCTCGAGGACCGTACGTGCTAGATACAGTATTGTAAACTTCCATCATGCCTTCAAGAATAATATTTCTTGCTACATTTTTTCTTAAAATCTTTTTTCCTGCTATTGCCATTTCAAATGCTCCTTTATATATTTATTTTTGAAAAGTTTTTCCAAAAATTAGTCTTCCAAAATTTCGGTTGCATATTTAATTATTTCATCTGCTGAAAAGTTTGCAACATATTCACCATTCTTGTTCCTCATAATTAGTTGCTCATTTTGCATCTTAAGACTTGATAAGTGACTAATAAATACTTCTTTAGCTTTACGATTTAATTTTAATAAGTCGGCAGCTTCATCTGGCTTTCGTATAAATTTGCCAGGACCATCAATGCAGAGCTTAATAAATTCTATGAGCTTATCTGCTATCTTTTGAGTCGTCCTTCCAAATCTAAAATGAATTGTATGAAGTGCCTGCTCTTTTTTTTCTTCAACTTCTTTTATAAATTCGTCAACTAAAGCTTCTCGTTTTTTAATTATATGTTCTTCTGGTATTTTTCGTCTTATAGAGCCTTTAACCTCGATAACACTTTCGGGCTTATCTTCAGGCTTACCCTCCGGTTTATCTTCCAGTTTACTTTCTGGTGTATTTTCTAAAGCGACCTCTGGGGTAACCTCTGGGGTATTCTCTATGATTACAGGAGGTTCATTTTTTACTCGTTTTACTTGTTCTACTTGTTCTACTTGAACCGTTTTTGAAAGTTCTTCTAGCTCTCGAGCAACCTCTTCTTCAAAGTCAATAGGGTCTTCTGAGACGTCTCCTTTTATTAAAGGTTTTGATGGATCTATGGGCATCGTTATTGGTGAAGAGTTTTCAATCTTAACTCTAGATGAAACTTTTAAGTTATTGTGTTCTTGTTCTCGTTTTTGCTCAGGTAACTTTTTTTTTATTTCTTCATCTACCTGCTCTTGTGAGCTGTCCATTTTTTTTCTAACAACTTTCTTTGGCTCATCATTTTCTTGACTTTTAGTTAAAGGCTTTTGTTCTCTTTGTTCGTCAAACATAATATTTTCTTCATCATAAGAGGACAATAATTGTTGCACGTCAATATTTGTTGAAATATGTCGGCGGAAAAAATAGAGGATATTTCGTGTTGTCCTAATATCGGGAGAGCTTTGATAAATGACGAGCTCAATAAGAAAAGCAACAAATAATAATATGATAAACTTAATAGTGTCTGCTGGAACTTTTAAGATTGCGGACATAAGGTCAAACATATATCCCATACCTTTTTCTTCCATAATTTTATTTTTTAAATCTTTTAAGTTTTGTTCTAACTCGAGGACTGCTAGTCTTGGTGTTGCGGACTCAATCCCCATGTTTTTTGTCATAAGAGCGAATTCATCATTGAGCTCAGAAATTCGAGCATCGCTATTTTCTTTGAGTTCTTCGAATTCAGTTTTAGCTATGTTCCGCCTGTCTCGTGCATTTCTGAAAGCACTATTAGCCGCTGCCAAAATTGAGTCTTGTGCATTCACTTCTCGTTGTGCTGCCTGTCTTAACTCATACATTTCAGATTCCGGGTCATTTGGATATCTATTTCTCTCTGCGATAGCAGCGTAGTAATTTCGTTCGGCCTCTTCCTGTTCTGCCTGTGCTTTTACATAAGCAGCGTCGGCTTCAGCATAAGGAGGATACGCTGAAAGTGTGATATCTTTTGCTATAAGATAGGTCGCTCTTCTCGTTTCAAGAGACTCTATCTCAAAAATGTGGTTCTCAATCATTTGAAGCTCAGAGGCTTGTCTATCAGCAGACTTTGAAGTAACAACTACTGAAAAACCTAGACCTGCCATAACGCTTAAGGTTGCCATAGCAAGATACGAACCAAAAAATAAAACGACGGCTGACTTTACTTTTTTCTCTTTCGTTTTTTCATAAAGTGATACGAATATATTTTTTGTAAGAAGCGTGCTAATTTTAGCAGACTCTAATAGAACTGAAATACATAAAAGTACCCACCAATAGGATCCTGTATCAAGTGATTGAAAAAATATAACATTAAGAAATACTGACACCGTCACTGCAATCATAAATGAAAAATAACGAAAGCCTATAAAAACTTCCGCATCATAAGATTTTTTTCTAGACATAGTAATTAGTCCTTATTTTTTAGTGTCTCTAAAATTGTGAGCATCGTTTTCTCTGCCGAGTTTTCAGGAAGAATTCGAATCCATTGATTATTTTTAGCAAGATCCTCATATGCTAAATGAACTCGGTTGAAAAAGGCTTCACCTGCTTCATCAAAAAGGTCATTTGAGTCATTTTCTCTTGTATGTTTTTTTATTTTTTCTGGGAAATAGAACACATAGTCTGGGACAATATTAAAGATAGGCATAGTCATAAACCACTTCATAGTCTCTTCTGGAATCTCATATTTTTTAGCTAACTCTTGGCCATGAAATTGATACGCGTAAGTTGAATAGCTCCACCTATCTGAAATGACGGTCTTTTTTTGGAGCCTATTTGGCATAATCACTTTAGACACGTGCTCAACTTTATCTAATTGAAATGCAAAAAATCGAGACAGCTCATGAAGATCCCATCTCTGATCTTTACAAAAAGAACGAATAGTTGGTGCTAATTGACCCCAGTTAGAATCTCCCGGCTGAAAGGTGAAAATACTTTCGACACCATTTTCATTTAAAAAAGTATTTAAAAGTTGTGCTACAGTTGTTTTCCCTGTTTCATCACTTCCTTCGAATATGATGAGTTTGTTTCTTAATTTGTTTAAAACTGATTTCATGTCACAAGATTAACTTCCGGGATGAAAAAGAAAAGGCTAGTTCTCTATTGAAATTTTTCTATTCTAGATCACCTTTAAAAAGGAAAAAATCCTTTGAGTGAACTGGGTCTATAGTAGGAATAGCCGTAATTAATTTCCAGAAATAATTAATTAATAGCAACTTCAACTTGACAAAATCACTAAAATTGTCATAATTAACGTCCAGTTCTCTTCAATTATTTTTCTATTCTAGATCACCTTTAAAAAGGAAAAAATCCTTTGAGTGAACTGGGCCTACAATGGAAATAGCCCAAATTTCAAAAAAGTCTAAACTAATTTTAAAAAGGAGGAAAAAATTAAAAATATCTTAAAATTATTAAAAAGAACCTGTCCATACGTATTTTTCTTTGGGACTTTCGTCGCAATTTCTTTAGTTCTTCAGTGCGTTATTCCTTTTCTTCAAAAGATGGCACAAGCTAACCCGGCTCAATGGTCTAAATTTTTGTTAATCTTTAATACAAAATTTGAACTTCCCATGGAAACTATTTCTCAATTCTGGGCAGCTATATCAGCTACTTATGTAGGTTTAGATAGAATGGCATACACCGCTAAAGCTTGGAAAGATGGTAATGATACTGTTTCAATGAGTGACTATCGAATGACACAACTAGCACAGATTATATGGCTTTCATTTTTCATTTTCATTTTAGCATTAGGTCTTAATACAATATTTGATGTCGACCTTGCGTTAGAACCTTTAATGATTTCATTTGGGTCATCTGTTCTTTGTTATGTTGCTGGAAACAAAGCCGTTCGAGCCTTTGAAAGTTTATCTGTGAAAAATAAGGCGCTCGCGAGCGAAATAATAAAAGACTTAGATCAAAAACAATTAGACACATTAAAGTCTTTTTCAGAAAGTCTACGAGAGAAAAAGGAATTCGTTCTAAAAGTGAATGAGGACTCCGAAATCGTTCAATCTACAATCTAGATTTTCTTAGTCTTTGAGCCGATGAACAGAAAATATTTTTTGAAATACGTTTTTTGATGTTCTATAAGACGGTTTGTTCAAAACTTTGTTCGCATATTCTGAGCTCACATTCTTAAAGTCATCAGAGAGCTTCTCTAACACCAATGATTTTCTAGATTCTTTCATCAATTCTGAAGGCCTTATTTTTTTAAGGTCGACAACTTCATAGAGTTGTCTAAATTCGTTATTGACTCTGTCATAGAAGAAAATTCCGCCATACACATTAAGAGACTCTTTTATCCGGAACAAATTGTGTTGCAAGTCTTGTCTTGGAACTTTATTCAAAAGGTCCGTCATTATTTTTAAAAACTTATCTCTTTTCAAGTAAAGCTTAATAGAGCCATCATCCAAAATAACGCGACAATTGTCTCGAAGAGGATTTACTACCCAGACCATAAACATGAATTGTTCAAAAGCATCTTCTACTTTTACTTCTGAAGAAATTTTAGGAAGATTGTCTGGGTTTTTAGAAATAGGTCTATCCATAATGAGACCTCTTTGGATCTAGGTTATCGAAAAAATAAAAAGTATCATTATTCTTTTTTAGTAAATCCTGGTCTTTAGATGGAAACTTTTTTCTTAAGGTTGGCCAATCTTCTAAAACGCGCTTACATTCAGAAAGCCAGTGCTCGAACGTTTTAACGGGAACGTTTTGTCCAATTACGCTACTAAAAGATTTCCAGTCGTGAAGATATTCGAAGTCATGTGGTATTCCCATTAGGTGCATATACTCTCTCATAGTCAATAATCTATCTTCTGTAGGATGCATCGAAGAGTCTGTCACTCTGTGATACACTGTAGGTGGTTTATCATTTGACAAATAGAATAATGTTCTATCCATGAAGCCTTTCCCTAAACTTAATTTATATGAAGCATGTTCATAGGCTCTTTTAGTGCTGGCATATCCACTATTATTTTTATGGTTTTCACAAAAGACTAAGAAGTCGTCAAGTAAATTATTTTGTAAAATAAATAACTTAAATCTTACATGCTTATCTATAACTTCACGCCACTTTTTTCCATATAGAGATTTAATAAATTGATATTCTAAGTTATTTTTTACTTTTTCTTTATTTTCATCTTTATTTTGTGAGGCCCATTTTGGTATTTTATTTAAGTAGTCTACTAATGTTTTTTCTTGTACGTTTTCTCCGAAAATTTCTGGAGGCGGCATCTTTTGTCCATCTAACCATTTCCAAAAAATAGCGAATGTTCTTCGCCTGTTCTGGATATTATGATGAAGACACGTGTCGGTTCTTACATATGTAACACTATACCCAGCATTTTCTGCGACTTCATTCAAGTAGTCCCTTACAAATGAGCCAGGAGGATTATACAATTTTGGGGCATTTTCAAAGATATACACTTTAGGTTTAAGTTCATTTAAGACATACTCTGTGATAAACTTTAAGTTATCATTTTTAGCACTATCTTTTTTTCCATGGTCTACTGTGTTAGCCGTGCTAAGCCCGGAACAGACTGGAACAGCCGCAATAAGATCAACTTCAGGCAACTCACCGTTCCATTCTTTTTTATAAGCTTCACTCGTTTTTAGAGTTACTTTTTCTGGCTTATCAAACATTCCGTGTTCAAATTGAAGATATAATGGGAGCCTATCTTTCTTTTTTAGATATTCTAAAAAGTGATATTCATTTCCTACACTTTTAATTGACCCATCCTTTTTATAAGTCGGACTATCAAGTCCTGGATAGGATAGAATATATTCAGCAGGATGCCCGAAAGCATTTTCTGCAGCAAAAACAACACCGCCAGTGAGGGGTTGAATCAAAGCGTATTTTAATTTTTTCATATTAGTGAGTTGGACTTCAAAAATGTGAGAACAGAGAGGGTAGTGCTCCTTACGCTTTTTTACGAAGGAAAGGAAGAACTTTTCGCCGCATCATAATTGGAAGAACTTCATCAGCTATTTTCTTCTTATATTCTTTTGTTGACCCACTTAAGTTTCGACCATACTTTCTTTCACTTAAATCCATTGCATATCTTTCCCAAGCTGAAACGAATTCATCGAACATTCTAAAAGTGAGCTTTCTATTAATCTGAACAGGTGATCCAAAAATTGGCACACCGGATTTCCATCCTTCGATAGCAACACCAATTACGGTGTATACACTTTTCTTAGACCATTCTCTAATATCTGAGCTCACCGCAAATTGTCCAGTGGACTTAGCGAGTCCACCATAAATCTTGCCAAGTCGCTCTAAGAACTGTGTTAAAGAGAGCTTAATTTCAACTGCTTCAACACGGTCCAGTACTGCCGAGTTAATTTCGTGCTCTTCTAGGTTAGAAATGAAAATAACGCTGCTATTGAATAAAAACTTTCTTGGAAAGCTTGAAGGTTCTTTTTTAGACTTTTTAGTATTTGCTATGTCTTCCTCAAAGGTATCCTCTTCAAAAGAGTCCTCATCATCATATTCGTCTTCATCATACTCGTCATCTAAAAGATCATCAAAAACGTTTCCAGCTTCATGAAGCCGTCCCCAGCTATTAGGGGCCTCGTCTGGATCCCAAATCAAATTTTGAAGTTGATGGCTTTCCTGTAAAGAGACCTGATTGTTAGATACTTCTTTTCCATTTATAAGGACTCTAAAAACATTATCCTCTCGTAAAGATTCTAAGTCGACCTCAAACACGGCGCCGCTTTCTTGTAAGTCTTCATCAAGAGTTTCTAAATTTTTTAGTCCAGCTTCAAAAGCGGGCAGAAGGTTTGCTCTAACGGTGATTGGCTTCGTTGTAGATGCCATTGGATCTAAAAAAGCCTTCATTATGTTCATAATAGCTTGGTCTAAACCTTTTCCCATAATCATTTTGTCATTGTCATCTAAAACGATAACTTTGTTCTGAGAATGTTTATAGAAAAAAGGAACAAGCGAGGTCATTGCTGAACCAATGTCTCCTGCTTCATAGACAAATTCAGCTTTTGTCGGACTTGAGTTAATATATCTGTTAACCGTTTCTGTAACTTCATACGTGTTATGATGGAGTAGTCCATTTTCTGTGAGATATACGTGGTCACCAGATTCTATTTGAGGACTAAAAACTACACCATTATCTGCAACCTTAGTATTGCTAATACATTCAAATGCCTGGAGTTCATCACCTGGTTTAAAGTCTTTAACTTTTTTAGTGCTCATATCATAGTCCACTAAAAGGTGATCATCAGCAGCAACTAAGTTCGAGTTATTATCAAACACGATCTTATAAAGAGGGGCTTCTTTTTGATAGATTTTCTCACACTTTACCCAAGTGTCATTTACTGAAGGAAAGTAGAGTTCAAAAGGAACTTTCGAGAAGTGGTCAGTCTTAAATTCAACATCATAATTTTCTTGTAAGAATTCTACGAGTTCGCCGATTTGTAAAGTAATTTCTTTCATAATAATTAGTTAGTTCACCAAATTTAAGTTAATCTCATAATATGAAAATTGAAAAATTATTTAAGCACGACGCGGAAGAGAAAGAACTTATATCTAAAATCTCAGCACTATGTGGCCTCAAGCAGGACATAATAAAGCAGGTGTGGCAATATACTTTTTTTAGTATATACATTTCTTTATTAGAACAAAAAGACAGGCCTATCTCAGAAATTAAGATACCATATCTTGGTAAGATTATGCTTCGTTTTAAAGAAAACGAACCCGAATTTGAAAGATTTCTTTTAATTGAAGAAGAAGTCCAGGAAATTATTAAAAACATCCGAAATGGAGATGACACAGAACTTGTTCAATTTTTTCAAGAAACTTTTATTAACAAAGTGTTGAATAACATTCTTGAAGGATAGGAAAAAGACATTTCAATTTCTAAAAACACAACTAGCTAATTCACGAAGACACAAAGGAGGAGTATGTCTAATCTTAAGAATGGTTTTTCACCAAACATGATTGATCCAATTTTACTAACGGACTCTTACTTAAATAAAGAAGACTGGAGAATTAAAGAAAATAGCACCAGCACCTATTCGATAGGTGGTCTTATTTTACATCAAGCTGGAACGATATCAGCCAACTATTGGCTTAATAAGGTATATCCAGAAGATATTGGAAACGCCCACAAGTCCTGTGACTTACATATACATGACTTGCAAGGTATTTTTAGTTATTGTGCAGGGTGGTCAATTGCTACTATTTTAGAAGAAGGTGTTGGCGGCGTTAGAGGAAAAATTAACTCAGGCCCTCCAAAACATCTTAACACAGCCGTTCAACAACTTGTAAATTTTTTAGGAATTCTTCAAAATGAATGGTCTGGTGCTCAGGCCCTAAACGGCTTTGATACATATCTAGCACCTTTTATAAGAAAAGATAATATGACCCATGAAGAGGTTGTTCAATGTTTACAATTTTTCTGTTTCTCTATGAATGTGCCATCCCGCTGGGGGTGTTTTGACTTGGATACTTTAATAGAAGCTCAAGATGAAATAATTCAATTAGAATTGGAAGATGGAACTCTTAAAGAATTTAAAAGAAACGACAGAGTTAACACAAAAAACCGCGGCGTTATTTTAGCAAAAGATTTATCAGAAGAGGACGAACTAGATATTTAGCCCCCAACCTTTTGGAACATTAATAACTAAATTTATATGAGGTATATATACGTAATAACAAATTTGATAAACCAAAAAACTTATATTGGCAAAAGAGACTGTAAAGATATTTCACCAGAAAATGATAAGTATATGAGCAGTTCATATCTCTTAAATGGAGATAGAAAAAAAACTTATCAAGGCGTATTCAAAAAATACGGCAAAGAAAACTTCAAAAAAGACATTATTTGGCAAGGAGAATGCTCTTTAGAAGAAATTAATGAATTAGAAAAATATTATATTTGGCTAGCTAAAGCCGCCGGTAAAGCTGAATATAATATTGCTAAAGGTGGGGATGGAGGAAATCTTGGAGTTACACCCTGGAACAAAGGAAAATCTTTGCCTATGGAAATGAGAAAAAAAATTTCTGAAACAAATAAGCAATATTGTGGTGAAAAACATAGCCAATATGGCACACATCTTTCTGAAGAAACTAAAAGAAAAATAAGTATGTCTCTTACCGGAAAATACAGAGGAGCTAATAACAAAAATTTTGGAAAAAAACGTTCTGAAGAATGTATTAGAAACTTTGTAAAATCTTATAAAAAGTTAAACTTAACTGGTGAGAGACATCATAATTCTAAAAAAGTGGTATGCTTAAATAATGGAAAAGTTTTTAGTTGTATGAGAGAAGCCGCAGAATGGGGTATAAAGACTTCATCCGCTGGGATTTGTCAGTGTGTGAAAAACAAGCAGTTCACTTGTGGATTCCACCCAGAGACAAATGAAAAATTAAAATGGAGGTATTATGATGAAAATAAAGACAATTAGTACTATTAAAAAAACTGTTTGGAAATCAAAAGATGATTTACAAGAAGGTGATTTTATATGGACTTTTAACAGAGAAACAAAAGAAAAAGAATTAAAACCAATAAACAAAATTATTAGTAAAAAAAGTAATAATTTTATTAAAATTCTTTCTGATGATTACGAACAATACGTAACTGAAGAGCATAACGTCTTAATGAATGATTTTTCTTTTAAAAAAGCTAAAAAACTTAAAATTGGTGATGTTTTAGTTGGCGATATTAAAATAAAAAATATAGAAAATATTCAAACAAAAGAGCAAGATGTGTGGTGCGTTAACACCGATAATAATACAGTATATGCTAAAAGACATGATAAAGAATTTTTAACAGGAAATAGTCAACCCCCATTTAGTAATGTAACACTAGATCTATTTCCGCCGGAAGACCTAAAAAACACGAACCCAAAAATTGGTGGAAAGAAAATGCCTTTCACATATGGTGACTTACAGGCCGAGATGAATATGTTTAACAAAGCCTTTTTTGAAGTGTTTGAAAAAGGTGATTACACTGGAAATTTATTCCAGTATCCTATACCAACGTTAAACTGTACCCCAGCATTTTTTGAAAACTTAGATCCAGACGTTGAAGAATCAATCTACAGGTTGACTGGAAAGTTTGGCCCATTTTATTTTAGTAATTACATAAATTCAGATATGAACCCATCTGATACGAGATCAATGTGCTGTCGCCTACGTTTAGACTTAAGACAGCTCACTAGGAAAAACGGGAGTCTTTTTGGTGCTGGAGATAACACAGGATCTATTGGCGTAGTTACGATTAATCTCCCAAAAATTGGGTACTTATCAAAAACGAAAGAAGAATTATTCGAGCGTATTGCGCTTACTATGAATATAGCAAAAAGGTCTTTAGAAATTAAACGTGAAAGACTTAATGAGTGGTTTGATAGAGGACTTTATCCGTATACGAAAAGATACTTAAAAGCTAAATATGAAAATCATTTTAGTACTATAGGTCTTGTAGGTATGAACGAAATGTGCCGGAATTTCTTTAGAAATATGAAGAAAAAAGACTGGGATATTAGTACTAAAGAAGGCTACGCTTTAACTTTAGAAATCTTAGACTTTATGAGAGAAAAATGCTCCGACTTTCAAGAAGAGACTGGAAACTTGTATAATCTAGAATCAACTCCCGCAGAGTCTACAGCATTCAGGTTAGCTAAACATGATAAACTAAAATATCCCGATATTCTCACTGCGGGGACACTCCAAAAACCATACTATACAAACTCAAGTAATTTACCCGTTAACTTTACTGAGAATCCGTGGCCAGCTTTGATGCACCAGGAAAATATCCAAGTAAAATATACTGGCGGCACCGTTTTTCATACTTTCTTAGGAGAGGGAATTGAGGACATTTCTAAAATAAAAGACTTCATTAAGAAAGTTATGACAAACACGAAGCTTCCATATATAACAATTACACCAACATTCAGCCATTGTCAAATACATGGTTTTATAAAAGGAAATGTTCACGGAATTTGTCCAGAATGTAAAGCAGCTGCTGTTGAAAATTATACTAAAAAATTGAAAGAATTAGAGGTTAAAAAGGAAGCTTTGGAAGCGAACTAACTTCAAAGCAAAGGAGGTACAAATGAGCAAACTAAAAAATATTGAGGATCAAATTAGTCAAATTCAGGCTAAGTTGAATGACCCAAAGCTATGCGAAGGAACCGCTGACACTTATACTCGTATAAGCGGATACTATAGACCAGTAAGCAATTTTAATGATGGTAAAGTATCTGAAGTTGAGCAACGTTTAGAGTATAGCATCTAGAATGAAGAGGAGGTTATTGGCCTCCTCTTTTTTTTGCCCTCACAAGGCCATCTACTAACTATCATGAGCTCAAACAAATCTGATGTTGTAATCAAAAGAACATATGATGAATATAAAAATAAAGACTTCTCTTATGGTGACTTAAGTAGTACTAACCTGAACCCAAAGAGAGAAATCAGCTTTGATACTCTCGATAAAATTGCAGAAAAACTACAAGAAGTTACGGATGATATCATTAGAAGAAAGATCGAAAAACCGAAGGAACAGGAAAAAGTAATTCGATCTGCTTTTAGAGAGTCTATTCCTTTGGGTGATTCTCCACAGAAACAACAGAAAGCTAGAATGACGGGCAATATGAATAGCGCGTCTATGTTTCCTTCAAAAGACCCTTCGTTAGAAAAGATTTTAGGAATATTTCCAGGATCTCTTGATGAATTAGATATGCCACCACAAATAGATTGTGAACCAATCTTAAAACGGTTCGATTTAGATGTTGGAGATTCTAAAGAGACTACGAATTCTAATGAGGATCCAGCATCACCATGTACGAACATCAATGCACCAGATCACGTCTGGGAACAACTTAAAGATATGATTCCTTCAAAGCTCTGGAATGAAAAAGCGTCTAAAAGACATGCAGAGCTTCATCCAGACTGGCCAAAGAAATTTTTCAATCTTGGCACGTGTCCTATCTGTGCTATGATAGAAGAAGACGCGCTACAGTCTCAAGGTTCTTTAAGCTTTGATAGTTTAGAAAACACGGGTATCTTAAGTGGCTTTTTAGATGAAGGTCTAGTCGGAGCTGGAGATTCAGGAGTAAGCCATTGTGCGGAAATTGAACTTAATTGGCTTAAGATTATTCTCGTCATAACTAAAGTTGTTAAGAGCTTAAAAAAGATAATTGATCTCGTAATTTCTATAGTCGTACCAGTCATAGATATTTTACACCTCGCTGTCGGGGCGTGGATAAGTCCGCCTAATATTCCACTCATTTATCAAAAAGTAGTGCAACAAACCACAGCGTCTATTGTTTTTATCATAGGAAACCTGCTTCAATTATTATGGAATTTTTTAAATTTAGATTGCTATAGCGATCAGACAGAGTCTCTTATAAGACAAATAAAACAAGCGCTTTCAGCTTTCACAGGATTAGCTAGCGAATTTAATCCTAATGCAGTAGTTCTCTTAACGAATAAAATTAATGAAGAAGTTTTAAACCCACTCAATGATGTGATGAAAGAAGCTAATTCAAAGAAAGAAGAATGGGCCGATTTAGCTAAACAGATTCGCGATGGCTTTGGGGATCTTTTTAATGTAGATGACTTAAAAGCTCAAATAGAGCGAGACATTGTAAATGGAATAGCTTCGACGCCTCAAGTTGGAAAAGCCGCTTCAATTGTAGGACAAGCAAAAGATTTATATGATACTTCAATTCCAGAAGCTCTTCAAGCCATAAAAGAAATCGAAGACTTAAAAAATGTGAAAATAAAAATGCAAAAGAAAAATTCTCAAGCTGAGCTAATGCTCTCTGGACTAGAGTTCACCGTAACTCAAGCACCGGATCCAACAAGTGAAATTAATATGAAAGGGTAGAAAAATATGATTTTTGATAGCACTAGATTCATTAATGACAAATATACGAGCTTAACGACTACAGGGTCTCTTTTTGAAAGGAACGAGTCTCGGACAGAAGATACATTTGCACAGTCTGCGATTTCTGAGCCTCTTATATCCGCTAAGATTGATAACAAAAATTGGTTTAATATCTTAATACAGAAACGGATTTCTTCTCAAGACACGACCATTTCAAAAACGGAAAAAGAAGAAAAAGAAATGCAATCGCTTTTTTCTGGTTCATTCTCTTATGGTGTTGATGAAGAGGCAAACGAGCTCATACGACAGTTAGATCAAGAAGCACAATTAAAATTTTTACAAATGTATTATGATTCCTATATGTCGCCAGAAGTTTCAGACTTAAAGTGGAGACTTGGAGATGTAACTGGTGTCGTTATGGGCACAGCACATGATGATGAATTAGGAACTATTCAAGATGGCGCGATGTATACTAGGTCTAACTTCGCGGTTCCTTTTGAAAAATATTTTTGGAGCAATGGGGAGCTTAAAAAAACTACAAACCATTTTAGCACGCTCTTTTTTCCTCCTTATAGAGTCGGACCTAAATCTCCTATAAAAATTAGTAAAAAGCCTTCTCAAAATGATGGGAGCTCTCCATTTAATCTGGACACGTTTAAGTTAACACGTGCAGACTTTACTTATAGAGGAGCTGGCTTCAAAGCTATAAATGACAATATTCATTTTCTTCAATGGATCACTGAAGGAGTGACGGGAATCGTATCTACATACTTGACTGAATGGGACCTATCACTTTATATGCAAGAAGGGCTGCTCACCTCTCAAGCAAATGGTGAGCCTCTAAAATTATATTTAAATTATCGTATAGAACAAGATAATCCTCTTTCACACAATACGCAATATCAAGGAGAAAAATCTCTCGTATTTAATGTGACAGGTTCCGCTGTCTCAAAATTGTTCTATGACTGCCAGAGTCCATGGAGGCCTTCAGATCATCCTCATTCATCCTGGTGGGTACCTTATACGAAAGGAAAAGATTGGTACTTAAAAGATTTTGAGCTTAATGATGAAGAAGACCCTTCAAATAATATTAAACTTAAATATATGAGCCTTTATGATAGTAAATATTCGGCTTTTAACTATGGCTCAAAAGAAATAAAAGATGTCTTAAAACATCAAGATTACATTGGCACCATTTTAGGATGTCATCCAAACTTTAAGCTAAAATATTATCAATCAATGTACTACACTTCTGGTGATGTTATGACCGACTTTGAAGTGAAGCTCAATGATATAATTAACCAAATAGCAGGAGCTGATAAAGGTGAAGCTAAAGAAAATGGGCTTTCTATTGACGACTTAGTTAGACTATCTAAAGAAGAAATGCTTCTAAATGGTGGTTACAGCGGCGGCCCGAGCCCAGCAGGCATAGATGCGTCAAGTGTTGCGAGTAGAATGGCCATCCAAGATGCTATAAATATACGAAATGCTGGTACAGGTGAAGTCTCAATGAGAACTATTCTAAGGAATATGACTCAAAAAAGAAAGGCTGGAATGAATCAGGGCCTTAAAACGGCAGAGATGGCACAAAAGTCCGGACCATCTACTGGATCTATTACAGGGTATTCGAACCAAGCTTCAGATTTTTTAAATTCATTTTCTGGAAAGTTAGATGCGAGCGTTATGGCAAAATATCCAGGAATTAATCGCTTTTCTCCTGCATTATATGGTGGCCCTCATGGCGCCGAATATTCTCCATCGACGGGTCAAGCTTATTTTGATGAAAATAGTATTCTCATACGGAATGTTGCTAGAATAACACCATCAGCAAAATATTATGAAAAAAATAATTCGAAATACCGAAACTCAAACTCAAATGGAAAGGAGCCTCGTGCAACTATCGATATGGCTCGGGCTGGCCTCCCAAATTTTAGACAAGACATTCAAGAAGTGCCTATACATGTAACTGAGTTTATAGATGAAGAATTAATTATTACAGGAAGCACATTTTCTTTAAGATTTCCAACACATAAAAATGGGAAAGAAATTACATGGATTAAAAAAAGAAAAAGCTATTGGTTTTTTGGATGGAGATATCGCAACGTCTATGTTACGAAGAAGAAGAGAATTAAAAAAGAAATGTCTTTCCCAGCTTATTATTCCTTTTCTAAAAATTCTTATGATGCATACCGTGCATACCGTAGGGGATTAGACTTAAAAAAGAAATTAGAAAAAAGCTTCAAAGTAACGAATTACAGGAGAGAAGGCACTCGGATGCGTTATACATT
>Ga0209719_1000897_pt1 | contig 40821 bp, 26 predicted proteins | sample AD_JPNAS2_MetaG_FD_184421 | JGI IMG/M metagenome (GOLD analysis project Ga0209719, IMG submission 184421) | Active sludge microbial communities of municipal wastewater-treating anaerobic digesters from Japan - AD_JPNAS2_MetaG (SPAdes) (version 2) | ecosystem: Engineered > Bioreactor > Anaerobic...
CCGCCGACGAAGGTCGCCGACTGCTCCACGCCGCCTTCCTGGGTGCGGCGGATCTGGAGGTCACCAAGGAAGAGCTTCGGGTGACACTCCGCCCCCAGAGCTCACCGCATCGTAGCCGAGCGATCGCCGCCCTCTGCGAGCAACTCAACGCACTCAACACCGCGTTCCCGGGCTCCCGCCTGCGTCTGCACTATGCCATCCAAACCCCGTCCTGAGAAGAAAAGCGGACATTTCTTGATGGCCCTATGTCAGGAGTTCTGGATTCATCTATGGAAATTATGATCTTGGCGATCAAGGCATCATAAACGGGCAAAAGCTTCTTCAAATGTGGCGTGACGTTCGGAACGACTACGCTCCGCCAGCGGCGGCAGAAATCTGCAAACGCTGCGACTGTAAGGAAGTGACGTTGAAGTGGCTATGGGTGCAACCAACTCGGTTCGATGGCTTATTCGATCTCGCGCCAAAAGAGATCAAGTTCCCATGTGAGTGCAAGACTCCTTCCGCAAAGTGATTCCGGATCATCCCATGAAATGGAACATCTCGAATCAGCCGCAACTTGGCGGGCAAAGCCGGAACTGTCTGGCGCGCCTCTTTACGGGCAGCCTCCTTCTCACGATCCTGATTGGTCATGGTTGTTCCACCGAGCCTGCGTGGAAAGGAAGATCTCTGTCAGCCTGGCTGGGCGATTTGAGAGACGTCGATCCAAGCCGGTCGGAAACATCCGAAAAAGCTGTGAAGCAAATAGGCACGAACGCCATTCCGTTTCTCCTGAAACGATTGTCTTCAAAGCCCCCAGCTTTTGGTGAAGCCCTTGCTGAAAAACAGAGTGAAGCAGTTTCGGCATTTCGTGTTCTTGGGAACTCAGCAGTTCACGCGCTGCCTGCCCTTGGCGTTTTGCTCACGAACCAAGTTGCCGTAGCAAACGTCGGAATGGCATACGCGGTTGCGCAATCAATGGCCGGCATCGGAGAAGCGGCAAAGCCACAGCTTGTGGCATCCTTGAACCATCCGAGCATCAACGTTCGCCGCGCAAGCTTGGTTGGATTGATTGACCTCGGCACGAAAGCCCGCGAGGCCATGCCTGCTGTAATGGAGCGGTTAAAAGACGAGGACGCTGAAGTCAGAGGACTTGCCGTTTTCTTCGTGAGCGACGTAGCTGAGGAACGCGAGATGAAGATGCGCGTTCTGAAGGAGGCTTCACAAGACTCGGATCGTTCCATCCGGTCATTCGCTGAGAAAGAACTCAGCAAATTGGGACCAAAGTAAGCGCAAGATCGCGGCTCAAGTGGGAACCCCACCGGCTGTCCCGCACAAAAGGTGTGAAAGAATCTAGTGTTTAGTTGCGCAGATTAACGATAGTATTCCGAAGCTGGGCCCCTTTGACTTCCCGCTTCCTCCACTTGAAAGGTCGCGCGTGCTGGGCGTAAGCGGCAACGAATGCTTCGATGGCCTCGCGCAACTGGGCGGTGCTTTTGTATCCGTCCGGGGAAGGGGCAGTAGGCGCGGCGCCCTCGATCTGCTCAAGTGAGCGGGGTGAATCGAACGAGCTGGTGGAAAACGAGCGCGCCAGGCGACGCGCGATTACTCGGGCGGCAGCGTGCGCGCTTCGGGATGGGCTTTGGCCCACTCGCGGGGTGTCAGCGAGGGAATGTCGCGTTGCTTGAGGTGGGGAAGCCTTGTCAGCACGTCCTTCAGGTACTTGGCCGGGTCGATCCGATAGCGGCGGCAACTCCCCATAATCGAGTAGATCACCGCGCTACGCCGTATCCGTCCGGGGAAGGGGCAGTAGGCGCGGCGCCCACGATCTGGAGGGTGTCGTTGGGAACCGAGTGTCGATTTGCGACTGCGTCTTCCTGCGCGACCAGACCCTGATTCCTCTCTGTCCCGGCACGGTTTTGCCACAGCCCGGATTTCCGATGCACGCGCCCGAAGGTGAGAAATCCGTATAGGGCTGGTGTGCTTTGCTCGCGCACACGAAGGCTTTGGAGTGGGGACGTCCTCGTCCTTGGCGATGGAAGTTGCAGCAAAATCGGGATCGATTCTTGCACGGACACTTACTCCGGCAGGTTATTCAGCGAGGTGAGGATTTGCTTTTCCTTGGCCTGCCAGTCGGCCAGGCGCTTGGTGTGCTCCTCGAGGACGGCCGGCGGAACACGCTGGGTGAACTGCGGGTTGCCGAGCTTGGCAGCGACCTTGCCGACTTCGAGGCGCGCCTTTTCGAGTTCCTTCTCGAGCCGCGCCCTCTCGGCGGCGCTGTCAATCAGGCCGGCGAGGGGCAGATAGAGTTCGCCCAGGGCGTTTGCGGCCATGGGCGTGCCTTTGGGCGGAGTGTAGGCGCGGTGGACTTCGATGGTCTCGGCGTTCAGGAGCAGGCGGATGACTTCAACCTCGGCGGGAGGCAGGTCGCCCGCGGGCTTGAGCACGAACTGGAGCTTTCGGTTCGACGCGAGATTGAACTCGCGCCGGAAGTTGCGGCCGACGCCAACCAATTCGTACTTTGCGCTTGCCACCTGCTCGGCCGTCTCATCGAGTCCGTAATGCTCGCAGAAGGCCGGATCGAGCGGTTTGGGCCAGCGCGCGTCCATGATGGTGTGGCCGCCTTGATCGATCGGCAGGTCGGCGTGGTAGTTCATCCCGTGCCACAGCTCCTCGGTAATGAAGGGCAGGAACGGATGAAACAGGCGCAGCGTGTGGCTGAGGACGAAATCGATCACCGCAAGCGTGTTGGCCCGGCGGCGGGCCGCGGCGGCGGCATCCGGATCGGGCGCCCGTGCGCCGGGCGGGTCCGACGGATTGTCGCTGCGTCCGGATTGGAGCGCGGCCTTGCTGGCCTCGACATACCAGTCGCAGTACTCGCTCCAGAAGAAGCGGTAGAGGGTTGCGGTGGCCTCGTTGAAACGATAGCCGGCGAAGGCGTCGTCGATCTCGCGAATCGCCCGGTCGAGGCGCCGCAGAATCCATTTGTCATCGCTGGTCAGCAGGGCCGGGTCGATTTCGTCCTCGATGGCGCCGCCCTGCATCTGTCGGAACCGGCAGGCGTTCCAGAGCTTGTTGCAGAAATTCCGGCCCAGCTCGACATCCTTCTCATCGAACAGGACGTCCTGCCCGAGCGGCGCGCTGCGCATGGTGCCGAACCGCAGGGCGTCGGCGCCGTACCTGGCGATGAGCGCGAGCGGGTCGGGCGAGTTGCCCAGGCTCTTGGACATCTTGCGGCCCTGTTTGTCTCGGATGATGCCGGTGAAGTAGACATTGCGGAACGGCAGGTCGCCCATGTACTCGTACCCGGCCATGATCATGCGCGCGACCCAGAAGAAGATGATGTCCGGTCCGGTGACGAGATCGGTGGTCGGGTAGAACGCTTCGAGCGCGGGCGTCCGCTCGGGCCAGCCCATGGTGGCGAAGGGCCAGAGCCACGAGCTGAACCAGGTGTCGAGCACGTCGGGGTCCTGGACCCAGCCCTCCGCTTCGAGCGCCCGGGCTTCGAGTTCGGAGAATGTCGCCGCTTCCCATTCGGTGTCAGTTCCGCTTTCGCCGCGGACGCGCCAGAAGGTCCGATGGTCTTCGACGCCCGACCAACTATCTTCGAAGAGCGGGCATTCCTCGGACGCGGCTCCGCCGTTCCGGGCGAGCTCGACGAGAGTGGCGCAGACCCGGGCGCGATCGCGACGCATCCGCATCGTCGTGTCGGTTGTCGGGACGCGTCTGGTCCACACCGGGACGCGATGTCCCCACCACAGCTGGCGGCTGATGCACCAGTCGCGCAGGTTGCCCATCCAGTGGTCGAACACCTTCGCCCAGCGATCGGGGAAGAATTGCATCGTGCCATCGGCGACACAGGCCCGCGCCGCCGCCTGACTCGGGTACCTGAGAAACCACTGCTCGCTCAGGTAGGGTTCGATGGGGACATGGCTGCGCTGGCTGTGGCCGACGTTGTGGACGTAGTCCTCGATCTTGAGAAGCAAGCCGGCTTGTTCCATCGCGGCGACGACGGCCTTGCGCGCCTGGTCCCGCGTGAGTGTGGCAAACGCGGCTCCCGCCTCGGGCGTCATCCGTCCGTCGGGGCCGATCACCACGGTGAACGGCAGCTTGTGGCGGACGGCCATTTCGTAGTCGGCCGGGTCATGGGCGGGCGTCACCTTCACGCAGCCGGTGCCGAATGTCGGATCGACGAGATCGTCCGCGATGAGGGGGATCGGCTTGTTCTGCAACGGGAGCAGGATGCGCCGTCCGACGAGGTGGGTGTAGCGTTCGTCGCGCGGGTTCACCGCCACGGCCTCGTCGCCCAGCATGGTCTCGGGACGCGTGGTGGCCACAACCACGAAGGCGTCCGTGCGCGGCCGGTCCTGATCGTCGAGGAGCGGATACTTGAAGTGCCAGAGGTGGCCCTTAGTCTCGATCATCTCGACCTCTTCGTCGGACAACGCGGTGCGGGCGGACGGGTCCCAGTTCACCATGCGTTTGCCGCGGTAGATCAGCCCTTTCCGGTAGAGATCGACGAAGACCCGCTGGACGCACTTCGAGTACTCGGGATCCATCGTGAACCGCTCGCGGCCCCAATCGCACGACGCGCCCAGCTTCTTGAGTTGTTCGATGATGATATCGCCGTGCTTCGCCTTCCATTCCCAGACCTTCTCGAGGAACTTGTCCCGGCCCAGGTCGTCGCGATGCCGGATTTGGCCCTGCTTGATGAGCGTCTTCTCGACCACCGCCTGGGTGGCGATGCCGGCGTGGTCCGTGCCCGGCAGCCACAGGACCTCCTTGCCGTCCATGCGCGCCTTGCGGGCCAGGATGTCCTGGATCGTATTGTTGAGGACATGCCCCATGTGAAGCATGCCGGTGACGTTGGGCGGCGGGATGACAATGGAATAGGCCGGGCGTTTGGCGCTGACGCGCGCCGGATCGGCCGCGAAGCACTTCTGCTCGAGCCAGTACTGATACCACTTCGATTCAACCGCCTGGGGTTCGTAGGCTTTCGGAATCTCGCTCATGTTCTCAAGGTCACTGCAGCGCGGGCTCGATCTTCCATTCGTCGCGGTCCAGGTCGATCGTGACCTGGGTCCCGTCGGCAAATGTCGTCCGCTGCCGCCGCCGGCCGGCATCGAGGAATTCGTGCCGGGTCATTTCGAGAAGGGCGACCCGCGCGTGCAGCCGGGTCACTGTTCGGACGCGTTCAAGCTGGTCGGGACTCGGGTCGAGGCCCAGGTACGGCATGCCGCCGTTGGCGAGGGCGTGGAGGAACCCGAGGTCCTTGTTCGGGATTCCCCACTCGCCGCGTCCCATCGACCAGGGCATGAGGAGAGCGTCGTGATAGACCAGGTTGAACAGCGGCACCGGGATGCCCATGGCCGGCCCGCTTCCCGGGCCGGGGCTCAGCGCGAACGGGCCGTGATGGACCAGGTCGAGGCAGGGCACCGACCAATCGCTGGGCTCTTCCGAGCTGACGACCCCCCCGTAGGAGCGGACGAAGTTGAGGCACTCGGCCCGAAAACGCAGGCAGTCGGTCCGCGTGACGGGGTGCTCGATCTGGTAGCATTCGTCGGGCGGCACGACGGAGAACACATCGAGATAGGCGCCTCGCAGCTTCACGCCGTGATCGAGGATGGCGGTGTGGTTTCGGCGCACGTGGCCCGGGGCCAGACTCGAACACAGCACCGACTGCCGCCCGCCGTACCAGACGCTGTGCAGCGGGCGATTGCCGGCGGCGTCGGTCACCGTGTGGCGCTCGTCGTACGACGGGGCGTCCAGGTAGAAGTCGCGGTACTGGTCATGGATGGCAAAGAGGAAGCCCAACGCGTCGCACACATCGGCAAACCGCTTCATCCCTTCCCATCCGCCCGCCTGCGGGCAGGGCGGCAGGACGTCCGGATGCAGGTTGTCATAGCCGCGGAATCCCCAGCCATCGAGGTGCACGTAGGCGTTGGTCACGCCTCGAGAAGCCAGGGCTTCGAGTTCTCGGGCCCGGGCCTCGAAGGTGACAAGCTGATCGTTGTGCGCCGCGTCGTCCTTCTTGTAGTAACTGGATTCGGGCTGGATGTGGTAAAGAATGCTCGTGTGCACCACGGGCGCTCCGATCAGCCTCGCGACCCGCGGGCTTCGGGCGATCTTCTCGCGCAGCGACACGAAGTGTCCGGTGGCCAGCGCGTGCCGACGGTACCGCTTGGCGAGATCGACGTGGTCCCCCTGCTCGAGGAAACAGAGCCGCGCCCGACGCGGATAGGCCCAGCGTCCGAGGCTGTTCACCCAGCGCGGTCCGATATGAGTCGGACCGCCGGCCGGATGCTCGAAATGGCAGCCGCCGTCGTCCGGCGTTTCGAGGATCACCAGCATCGCCGACGGCCCTTGCTGATGGCCCCACCACGGCTGGTAGAGGCCGCGTCCGAAGCTGAGCGTGTCGTACAGCCAGGTCTTTTCCGGCCAGCTCTTCGGCAGCAGCATCCCCTGCATGAACGGCACCACCGTGGCATCGAAGGATTCGGACGCCAGCCCGGACGGCCAATCGCAACGCTCGATCCGCGCGGCGCTGTCCGAGGCAATGGCGGTGGCTGTCAGATCTTCGTCCGGACCCTCGAGGCAGAGGAACAACTGGATCGTCAGATCGAGCGGCTCGGACTCGGCGCGGAAGCCGCCAAGTTCGATCTTCAGGCCTTTCTGAAACCCGGTGTCGTACAGGGCGATTGTCTTCTGTGCCGCCGCGGCGAGTTCGAGTTGGATTGCTTTACCGGCCTGGACCACGCGCAAGTCCCCCGGCTCCGACGGGCGCAGTTGCCAAACGGTCGCGCCGGAGACAATCCGGCAGCCGAGGTTTGCCGGATCGAGTTCGAGCCGCTGTCGCCGCCCCTCGACCCGCCACGGGCCGTTTGGGCCGTCGGTCCGGACGCTGATGGCGCTGCCGGCGGACGGGACTGCGGGCGCGGGCGCCGCGGGGGAGGCGGAGTCAGCGGCGCGGGCTGACACAAGGAGGGCCAATAGTGCTGTCGATTGGGCAAATCGAACTATGGCGGCGAATGCACGCGGACACTGTCTGTGCGGTTGATATTGAAACATGCGCGATTATCCCGATCGGCGAAGCGTAACGTGACCGGACAGCCTGCTTCAATGGGTTTCTGGCTTTCGAGGCAGCCGGCGCAAGTCCTGAGCACGGGTACTGCAGAGAATCCCTGACCGATGTACAACGCATTATGCGCGCAAAGGAAGCCATTCAACGGACGCAGGAGTTGATCCGGCGGCAGCACAAGGCACTGGCCACCGAGGGGAAAACGTCGTTTCTGTCTCTGGGCTTTCGCTCGGTGACCGGCTGCGGCGTCTTCATTAGTTTCTATTCGCGTCCGTTCGCGTCCATTCGCGGTTAAGACCTCAACGAGCAAGGTCCAAGACGATACGTTTCCATTCGAGTTTGGCGCGTTGACGCTTTGTGTGGCGGATTCGCGTCCGCCGTGATATGGAGAGCGTCCATGACCTCATTCCAGCTTGGGAGCGCCGCCGCCTGGCTCAGACTCGGCGCCGCGGCGGCAGCCATCGGCCTGGGTCTCGGGTTGCCGACTGCACAGGCGGGCGGGGAAACGGCGGAGTCCGGACACGCGCGGCCATTCCACGAGGCCGAGATTCTCTTCCCGCTCGAGACGTGGCACAATCATGCCTCGTGCATCGTCGAAACGCCGCGCGGCGACCTGCTGGTCTGCTGGTTTCACGGTTCGGGCGAGCGCACCGCGGACGACGTGAAGATCGAAGGGGCGCGCAAGCGCAAGGGGTCCCGGCAATGGAGCCAACGGTTTACCATGGCCGACACGCCTGGCTATCCGGACACCAATTGCGCGATGTTCATCGACCCTGAAGGCCGGCTTTGGCTGTTGTGGCCGACAATCCTGGCCAACCGGTGGGAGAGCGCCCTCATGAAGTACCGCATCGCCTCGGATTACCATCGCGACGGCCCGCCGCGCTGGTCCGCCACGGACATCCTCCACGTCACCCCCGGAAAGGAATTCGAGGACGAGATCGCCCGGCGCCTGCCGTCCCTCGAACAGTTCGTCCGGGAATCCGCCCTGCCCGAGCAGGACCGCCGCGAGGCGCAGGAATTCCTCGATGCCATGCGGCAGCACGCCACGGACAAGCTGTATCGGCGCCTGGGCTGGATGACCCGGGCGCATCCGTTCGTGCTCGAGGGCCGCCGCCTCATCGTGCCCCTGTATCACGATGGTTTCTCCTTCTCGCTCATGGCCATCACGGACGACTGGGGCGCAACGTGGCGTTTCAGTCCGCCCCTGATCGGCGGCGGCAACATCCAGCCCAGCATCGTTCGGCGGGCGGATGGTTCCCTGTACACGCTCATGCGGGACAACGGCCCCGCGCCGCATCGGCTGATGCAGAGTGACTCGACCGATCGGGGAGAGACCTGGACGCCCGTGACCGACAGTGTCCATCCGAACCCCGGGTCCGGCGCGGAGATCATCGGCCTGCGCAACGGCCATTGGGCGCTGGTGAGCAACGATACCGAGAAAGGCCGCAACAGCCTGAGCGTGCAGATATCGGACGATGAAGGGAAGACGTGGAAATGGCGGCGCCATCTCGAGTACGACACGCCCGGCCCCGAAGCCGGCGCCTACCATTACCCGAGCATCATTCAGGCGCGCGACGGCACGCTGCACGTCACCTACAGTTTCCACCTTAGTCGCCGGGCTCTGCCGCGGGATGTCGACGGCGATCCAGCGGCGAAGACGATCAAGCATGCCCACTTCAACGAGGCCTGGGTAAGCGAGGGGGATTCACAGTAACCCGCGTACCGAGAAATCAGCGAGATGGACTACACCGTCACCCTCACCCGCCCTCCGGGCATCCTCTCCCACCTGCCTGCGCCCAGGCTTCGGCAGGCAGGTCGGATGGGAGAGGGCCGGGGTGAGGGGTCTGTGTAGGGCATCCAGCCGACTAGCCCGTCCAATCGAACTGCTTGACGCGCGTGAACCTCTGCGCGCTGGGAGGGATTCAGGCTCGTTTGGAGACTTGGCACACCCCAGGCGTTGCGTGCTGGCGATAGCCGAAGAGTCTATGAACACATCATTTTCCTTGAGACCCTCGATCGTTGGACCCTTGACGGTTTTTCTCGGTTGGTGAAATAGGCAACCGATTGATGGGCGAGGTGCGCTCAAGACGGAGAAGCGGCTTCCGGTGAACAGGGGCTCAATTCACCACGAAGAACAGTAGGACACGAAGAGCTGTGTTGCCTTCGTGATCTTCGTGGTGAAAAGACCGGCGGTTCACCGGCGCTTTTTGCTGACTGTTGCTGTTCACGTCCTACGCAGTGCCGTGCTAACCCGCATGGCAGTCATCCTGCGAGGTCTGATCGTCCTGGGCACCGTCGGGGTGAAATATGCGGGTTACCGCAGTGCGGTCTCGAGCCAGGCAGCCAGGACACGCAGCTCGTCGCTGCCGGTGTTGGGCGCTGGACCGACCTGCCCGTCGTATGCGCGGGCGGCCCAGGCGGCGAACGCGTTCGCGGACTCGCGCGCGGTCCAATCGTTCAGGAGCTTGCGTCCCTCGTCTGCGCGGTCCATCTGCCTGAGGGTGAGCGCGCGGATGAGCAAGCCGGTCGCGCCCCCGCGGCCGCCCGCGGCCGTGATCTGCCGGAGCATGTTATTCGCGGCGGCGCTGTCGCCCTGACGTGAGAGAGCCTGGGCGGCGAGGAAGTCTTCGAGGCGCTCGTCGACGTCTTCCGGGTACGGTTTTCCGGCGCCGAGGTTCTCGGGCCAGAGCCGCGCGGTGTCGATCGAGCGGAGCGCCGCGGCGGCATCACCCTTCCCGAGGCTTTGGACAGCCAGCATCAGGTGCGCCTCGCGATGGAGGCGGCGTCCTTCGGTGGCGCCCTCGTAGGGAAGGACCTCGAGCCGGGCGAGGCGCTCGGCGGCTTCCCGGTATCGGCCTTCCGCCAGGAGGGCCTTCGCGTGGAGCATGCCGAGGATGTAATTGTCAGGGGACTGGGCACAGTAGCGTTGGGCTGTCTCGAGCGCGATAGCCGTTGAACCTTGACGCAAATGCCGCTCGATCAGCATTCGCCCGAACCGCCACTGTGCGGGATCGCGGCGAGCCGCCTCGCGCAGGTCCGCCAGAGACCGTTCCTCGGAGACCCCCTCGAAGAGGAGGGCTCGCGCGGCGTAAAAGGGGGCGTAATCCGGCTGTTGCCCGCACTCGTCGAAGAGGCGCCGGGCCTCGTCGAGACTGCCGGCGCCCCAGTGGACAAGCGCCAGGTAATAGCGCGGGCGCCAGCTCGAGTCGCGGGACACCGCCCACTCGAGCACCTCGGCCGATTCCGGTCGGAAGGGGAAGACATACTTGGGCGATGCCGTTTCGGCCTGCTGCAGTAGAGCTGAGGCTGCGGTCGCGTCCGCAGCGAGGCACGCTCTCCAGTAAAGGACCTCGGCCGTCTGGGGGGCGACCTCGAGCACCTGCCCGGCCTCGATTCTCCTGCCAAGGCCGCGGTACCACGCCGCCAACTCGAGAAATGTCTCCTGAGGCATCTCATTGCGGACGCTCGCCGCGAAAGCGCGCCGGGCGGCCACACCGCCCTCGGCCAGCGCCGTTTCGAAGCCGCCGAAGGAATTGAGCGGATCGAGGGCGAGCAGGGCATCGAGGGCTCTGCCGGCCTCGTCGCGGCGCCCCTGCAAACGGAGGACCAGGGCGGTGAGCTGACGCGCTTCGAGGTTGCGCTGATTGAATTCAAGACTCCGCTCCGCATCGATTCTGGCCCGCGCGAGGTCCCCGGCGTGGAGGGCCAGCTTCGCGAGCTCGGTCCATGCGGCACTGCGCAGTTCGACCGATTGCGCCGCCAGTTCGAAGCCGTCACGGGCATCATCGAGTCGTCCTAGCCTCCGGGCGGCGAGGCCGTAGCAGTAATTCGCGGCCGGGTCGTAGGTGTCGACGGCGAGGGCTTTCCGCGCCAGGTCGAAGGCGCCCTTGGCATCCATGGCAAAGAGGCGGAGAAGGGAGAGGTCGGCGAGGGCGGGCACGAAGTGCGGCTCCTTGCGCAGAGAGGCCTCGAGCGCCTCACGAGCGGGGGCGTAGGAGCGCTGTCGGAGCAGTTCCTTGCCTTTGAGCCAGAGGCCATAGGCCGAGGTCCAGTCGAAATCGGGGGGCGACTGGAGCGGACGCGACAGTTCTCCCGCTCCCGGGTCGCCCTTCCACTCGAGGCGGTTTCCGCCGATCCGGACGCGCAGGCGCTCGACGGGCGCCGTCACGGGAACGATTGCGGTCCAGGGCTCGAGGGGTTTCGCGGAGACGAGCGACGAGAAAACGATGCGCTCGCCATCGAGCACCTCGAGCGTGTCGTCGACGGCCTGCAGAGGGGAGAACAGGACCTCGAGCCCGTCTTCGCGAGGCCGCACGTTCAGGCCCCCGAAGGGAGAGGCCGCCACGAGCCCCTTCGTGCCCTTGACGGGGAACCAGTACTCGGTCCAGGTGTCGGTCGCGTAAGGCAGAAAGCCGCGATGTTTGAAAGGCGTCCTCGAACTGCCTCCGCCGGCCTGGTTGAAGGAACGTCCCGATTGCACTTCGACGTACTGCCCCTCGGTGTCGGTGAGCAACTTCTCCCAGATCATCCCCTCGCGCGAGAGTCCCCAAATCCAGACCTTCTGACCCAGTTTTTCATCGCGGTAAGAAAAGCGCCCCATGCCGAAGTCCTCGTCGTGCCAGAAGGCGGCGAAGAAGTCAGCGCCGCGTCCGAGCACGTGGTAGGCCTTGTAGGAGCCGAAGTCGTTTCGCTCGTAGAAAGAGAGGTCCCGCCCCGTTTTCGGATCGATTGGCCACGGTTGAGCCCGGCCGTCATGATCGATGTGATGCGTGCCCGGGAAGACGAACTGGAGGTTGCCCGCGGCCTTGATGCCGGCGTTCATCCAGGTGTAGTACGGCTGCTCGAACGGCGTCGCGTTGTGCCAGAGCGACGCGGTGGTGAAATAGGCCTTGTCCGCAGGCAGCGCGATCTCGATCCGCCAGGGCGTGCGCGTGAGGAGATCGAGGACGCCGATGACGACCGAGACGCTCCCATCGGCCTTCCGCCGTGTCCGGTAATCGACCGGCGTGGCGCAGTTCGGCGTATGGCCGATGATGCCGTAGTTCGCCTCGATTCCCCCGCTCGTCCAGGGGCCGCGCATGGCGATGTCCCGGAACTTCACCACCTGGTTGCCGTAGAGGAATTCCTTGCCGGTGGACTTCTCGACGGCCGACCAGACCTTGCCGCCGATTTCGGGGAGCACCATGACGCGAATCCAGGGGTTCTCGAGTTCGACCACCGTCCACTCGCGGTCCTCGGCGCGGTCGGTGAAGCCGTCGTAACGGAAGTAGGGGTAAATCTGGCCGCCATTCGGAATCGGATCCGGGTCGGAAAAGGGGTAGGTCCGGAACGTCTTCCGATACTCGCGGACGGTGGCGCCTTCCGGGGCCCCGAGGGCGGGCAGAGACGCCTCGAGGGAGAGGGCGAGCAGGGCGAGGCAAAGGAAAGGGCTGACCGTCGGGTTCGGCGAGGACGGGGCAGTGCCCGCGATCGAGGTCAAGGGATCAGGCCGCGCCGGTGTGTTCATGTGGGGTGAAGGCATAGGCGGTCTCGATTAAATGATTCTCTCGTGCTGCAGTCCGCAACCGACCTTGCATGTCTGGACTTTGGTGTCAATGACGACCGTGGTCGCGTCCGCTTGACCTCGCTGCACTGCACTCTTACTGTTCGCCGTGTTCGGGGAGCCAGGAAGCCAGGCCACTGGTGACGGCTGAGAGGGCGACGCGCACGGGCGTTGCCGACCCGTTGAACCTGATCCGGGTAATGCCGGCGAAGGGATTCGAGGCCTGCCTTTCCCCGTGTCTCCAACCTGAACGCACCTCCGGTCACGCAGTCGAGTCCGGCGGTGCTGACCCGATGCTCACGGACTATGATCGCCACTGAAGACAGGTCGAAGTCAATACGCGCGGATTCACTTCCCGGCTCGCGGCGGGTGTATCTGCCCGGCCGAATACACGCGTCGGTGCGGGTGCCGATGCGCGAGATCGCGCTCTCGCCCACCCGGCTCGCCAACGGGCGGATTCGTCCCAACGCACCGGTCCGGGTTTACGACTGCAGCGGGCCCTGGGGCGATCCGGACTTTCACGGCGATGTCAGCCAGGGGCTTCCGCCGCTGCGCCGCGAATGGATCCTGGCGCGCGGCGATGTCGAGGAATACGAGAGCGGCGGCCAGGGCTGGTCGTCTGCAAATCTCGATCGTGCCGGCGCACCAGAGGTTTCAGCGCCGCCCGGCGGTCCTTCGCACTTTGCTCCCAGGCGTCCGCTTCGGGCCAAACCCAACCAGCGCCCCACCCAACTCGAATACGCGCGGCGCGGAGTGATCACGCCGGAGATGGAGTTTGTTGCGATCCGGGAGAACCTGGGATTTGACCGGCTCGAGGCGGAGCGGGCACGGGACGCCGCCCGGAACGACCTGCGTCACCAGCATGCCGGGCCGACCTCGGTCGATCCAACCGCGGCCCCGTCGGTGTTCAGCCGTTTCAGGCCGCGCGTGCCGCGAAAGATCACGCCCGAGTTTGTCCGTGACGAAGTGGCGGCGGGCCGGGCCATCATCCCGGCCAACGTGAACCATCCCGAGAGCGAGCCGATGGTGATCGGACGCAGTTTTCTGGTGAAGATCAACGCCAACCTGGGCAACAGCGCCGTGGCGTCGAGCATCGAGGAGGAGGTCGAGAAGATGCGCTGGGCGATCCGCTGGGGCGCCGACACGGTGATGGATCTGTCCACGGGGCCGAACATCCACGCCACGCGCGAGTGGATTCTGCGCAACGCGCCCGTACCGGTCGGGACCGTCCCGATCTACCAAGCGCTCGAAAAGGCGGGCGGCAGGGCGGAGAATCTCACGTGGGAGATCTACCGCGACACGCTGATCGAGCAATGCGAGCAGGGGGTGGATTACTTCACCGTTCACGCGGGCGTCCTGCTGCGCTTCATCCCGCTGACCGTCCATCGCGCGGCGGGGATCGTCAGCCGCGGGGGCAGTATCATGGCCAAATGGTGCCTCGCGCATCACCGGGAGAATTTCCTGTACACCCATTGGGACGACCTCTGCGAGATTCTGGCGGCGTATGATGCGGCCTTAAGCATCGGGGACGGCCTGCGGCCCGGGGCGATTGCGGACGCCAACGACGAGGCGCAGTTTGCCGAACTCGAGACGCAGGGCGACCTCACGCGGCGCGCCTGGGACCGCGGTTGCCAGGTGATGAACGAAGGGCCGGGCCACGTGCCGATGCATCTGATCGAGGAGAACATGCACAGGCAACTCGAGTGGTGTCACGAGGCCCCATTCTACACCCTTGGCCCGCTGACGACCGACATCGCCCCCGGCTACGATCACCTCAGCAGCGCCATTGGCGCCGCGATGATCGGCTGGTACGGCACGGCCATGCTCTGTTACGTCACACCCAAGGAACACCTCGGGCTGCCCAACAGGAAGGACGTCAAAGACGGCGTCATCGCCTACAAGATCGCCGCCCATGCCGCCGACCTTGCCAAGGGCCATCCAGGCGCCCAGTACCGCGACAACGCGCTGAGCCAAGCCCGCTTCGAGTTCCGCTGGGAAGACCAATTCAATCTGTCACTCGATCCCGAAACCGCCCGCGCCTTCCACGACGAGACGCTGCCCCAGGAAGACGCCAAGACCGTCCACTTCTGCTCGATGTGCGGCCCGCGTTTCTGTGCGATGAAGATCAGCGAGGATGTCCGGAGGTCCGCGGCGGAACAGGATGTCACCGAACGGCAGGCGATCCAGTCTGATATGGACCGCAAAGCGCGCGAGTTTGTCGACAAAGGCGCCGAACTCTACGGCACGACGTGACCGCGTCGGGCGGCACGATGATTTCATTTAAATTCCTGAAGGGTTGCTTCTCGATCTAAGTCCGACAGGCTGCTAGGCGGCCGCCTGTTCCGGAGTCTCGGTCGACGCCGCCTGTCCTCCGTTGACGAGGTAGAGGGCGGCCATGCGGATGGCCAGACCGTTGGTCACCTGTTCGAGGATCACCGAGCGTTCGCCGTCAGCCACCTCACTGTCGACCTCGACGCCGCGGTTGATGGGGCCTGGATGCATGATGAGCACGTCGGGCTTGGTGGCGGCGAGTCGGGCCCGGTTGATGCCGAAGAGGCTGCTGTACTCGGCGAGGCTGGGGAACATGGTCTTGCGCTGTCGCTCGTGCTGGATGCGGAGCAGGTTAATGACGTCCGCATCGGCGATGGCCTCTTCGAGATCGGACGTGACCCGGCACTCCATCTGTTCGAAGATGCGGGGGACGAGGGTGGGGGGACCACACAAGGTGATGTGGGCGCCCATTTTTCTCAGAGCCCAGATGTTCGAGCGGGCGACTCGGCTGTAGAGGATGTCGCCGAGGATGGTGACGCGCAGGCCCTGGAGGCTCCCTTTTTTCTCGCGCATGGTGAAGATATCGAGCAGGCCCTGGGTGGGGTGCTCGTGGGCGCCGTCTCCGGCATTCACGACATGCGCGTTCAGGACGCGGGCGAGAAAGTGGGGGGCGCCGGCCGCGCTATGACGGATGATGATGAAATCCGCATTGAGGGCTTCGAGGTTACGGGCGGTGTCCTTGAGGGTTTCCCCCTTCTTGAGCGAGGAGGCCTCGGCGGTAAAATTGATGACGTCCGCGCTGAGGCGCTGGGCCGCGAGTTCGAAGCTGATGCGGGTGCGAGTCGAGGGTTCGATGAAGAGATTGATCACGGTCTTGCCGCGCAGGGCCGGGACCTTTTTGATGGTGCGTTCGCCGACGGCTCTGAAGGCGCGGGCCGTGTCGAGGACGGCGGTGATTTCCTCGACCGAGAGGGACTGGAGATCGAGCAGGTCTTTGCGGGTCCAGAGCATGCCGGCATTGAGCTATCTTCGGACGGCTTTTTCAAGGACGACTTGTGACGCCGCGAGGGTGTCGGCCAGGCGGACGTCGACCCGATCGGTCGGGCCTGTGGCGATCCGTTTGCCGACGAAGTCGGCTTCGATGGGCAGTTCGCGGTGTCCGCGGTCAATCAGGACCGCCAACTGGATACGGCGGGGGCGCCCGAGATCGGTGAGGGCATCCATGGCCGCGCGTATGGTGCGACCGCTGAAGAGCACGTCGTCGACGAGAATGACCGTCTTGCCCGTGACGTCGAATCCGATCGCAGTTGGGTGCACCTGCGGAGCCAACCGCTGATCGAGGTCGTCCCGGTGCATGCTGATGTCGAGTTGACCCACCGGCACCGGGGCGGACCACAGCCGCTCGAGGTGTTGCGCCAGGTGCCGCGCCAGCCAGACACCTCCCGTCTGGATGCCGACCAAGACGACTCGGGCGTGGCCTTCGGCGCGCGATGCGATGGCGCGGGCAACCCGGCGCACAGCCAGGTCGATGGCTCGAGAATCCATGACGACACGGTTTTTATGGGAGCGGGTAGGCATAGTGGAAACGAAGAGTGATGAAAGGACGCGGCAAGGAGCAAATGAAGAATGCTTGTGGGAATCTCCGAGACACCAGGTAAGAACAGGCGAATCGGCGCCGCACCGCGAACCTTCAGCGCGGGCGGCACCTGTCAGGAGTCCGGATCATGACAGGCCGGCTCGCCGGCTCTGATGCCAGCGCCGCCATGGGCCGCGGTGATGAACGCTCCAGTCCGTCAACGCGCGCTCGAAGCCGATGTCGTACCCCGCCTTTTCGGACTCGATCCACTTGTGTCTGAGGATTTCGTCACGTTCCGCCAGGAAATCCTGGTAGAGCGTCGATTTGTTCCTGAGCGATTCGTCGATGGCTGTCATCACTGCTGCGTACATCAAACGAAGTAATACACGGACTGCTCCGCTTCGATTCGAGCGGATAATCTAGCAACGTTCTGGCGCGAGGCAACCATAATCTCCCATATGCCTGTGTTCTTGCGCGATTCGGCCTTGGAGTTTGGGGCTGCGCTCCTAGACTCGGGCACGTGTGGACACTGTTTCCCGTGGTGGACCGGGAATTGCGGACGGCGGCACGGCGATCGAAGACGCACTGGGTGCGACTGGCCGCCGCGACGGCCGCATTTGTGGTCAGCGCCTGGATTGCTCTGTGGGTTGCCAAGACCCAGACGCCCGTGACGGCGGGGCGGTGGCTGTTCTCGTGCCTGACGATTCTGGCGTTCGGCTACTGTCTGTTGGTCGGCCCGTTCATCACGGCGGACAGCATCAGCGAGGAGAAGCGCGAGGGGACGCTGGGGCTGCTGTTTCTGACCGAACTGCGGAGTTACGACGTGGTGTTGGGGAAGTGGCTGGCGAACTCGCTGGCGGGCTTTTACGGGTTGCTGGCCATCCTGCCGGCGCTGGGGATTCCGCTGCTGATGGGGGGAGTGACAGCGGGGGAGTACGTGCGGACGGCCCTGGCGGTGGTGAACGCCATCCTGTTCTCGCTGACGGCCGGGATGTTTGTATCGACGCTGAGCCGCGATCAATCCAAAGCCATTCTCGGATCGGCGGTGGCGATTCTGGGCGTGAGCGGGTTGATTCCGGGTCTGGCGGCGGTGTTCAGCTCGGGTTTGTTTACCCGGCCGCTGCCCAGCCCGTTGCCGGCGGCCCTGATGAGTCCGGCCTACACGGGGTATCTGGCGAGCGAACGCGCGTATGCGACGGCGCCGGGTGCGTTTTGGGTTTCGCTGGGGTTTGTGTGCGGGATGAGCTGCCTGTGCATGGGGCTGACCGCCATCTGGCTGCCGCGGCTGTGGAGGGAGAGTCCGGAGGAGAAACCGATTGCGCATCGCTGGCTGTGGCGGCTGGGCTACACGGCGGGGTGGCGGGCGACGTACAAGCGGCGGCTCGAGACGAATCCGGTGTATGCGGTGGCCGCCCGGCTGCGCTGGCCGCATTGGGTTTTCTGGGCGTTGGTGTCGCTGGTCGCGGTGAACGTCTACTGGTTGACGCACGGCTACCGCACCAACACCGGGGCCTCGGCCTTCCACACCTATTTTTCCCATGGGTTGGTGTTCACGAACCGGGTTTGGTTGTGCGTGATGGCCTGCCGTTTCTGGCTCGAGGCGCGGCGCACGGGGGCTCTCGAGTTGATTCTCACCTCGCCGATGCCGGCGCGCACCCTGTTGCGCGGTCATTGGCGCGCGCTTTGGCTTTTGTTTGCCGGGCCGGTCGCGATGATCGCCTTGCTGCACATTTTCTACATCGGGGAGAACTGGCGGCTTGCGGCCCAGCGCGGCCCGTTCAGTCACGGCCTGCTCCAGCAGTACGCCTTCAGCGCCGGGAGCAGCCTGCTCAATTTCGTGACCGATGTGTTCGCCATCTGCTGGCTGGGGGCGTGGCTGAGCCTGGCGTTGCGCCGCCCGACCTTCGCGATTCTCAAGACCTTTGCCTGGGTTGTGTTGGGGCCATGGACGCTGGGCGTGGTGTTCCCGAATCTCTCTTCGCTGCTGCCGGTGAAGGTCATGACCTACCTCAACACCAGCACGATCCTGCGGACGCTTGGGGGCGGAATGGTCGGTTACTCGATGGTGTTTCGAACCTTGGGCTGGGTGGGGAAGAATGTGCTGATCATCCTCTGGGCGCGCGGGCGGCTGCGGCGGCATCTCCGGAGCGCGGCGGCGCAGACCCACGAATGGGAGTTTGGCGCCCGATTCAGACGACGGCGGTCGCGTCCGCATGTTTCATGGACCGTGCCGCACGCGGTGGCCGGCGAATCCAGAATCTTGTCGTGAGGTGCATCTTTCGGGAATGTCGAACTCAGACATGAAGACGGGTGCTGGGAATCATTCGAGCGAGGCCTCGACTGCGCCATGACGCTTTTCCCGATCGTCCAGCGCGAGTTGCTCGTGGCGTCGCGCCGCCCGGGCGCCTTCTGGGCGCGGCTGGTGGCGGCGGCGGTGGCGGTGGCGGTGGGCGCGATCAACCTGTGGTACCATGGCGAATGGACGGGGGGGACGCGGATCGGGAGGGAGCTTTTCGATACGCTGGCTTTTGTGGGATACCTGTTTTGTCTGGCCGCGGGGCCGCTGTTTACCGCGGATGTTCTGAGCGAGGAAAGGCGGGACGGGAGCTTGGGGCTGCTGTTTCTGACCGACCTGCGCAGTTACGACATTGTGGGCGGCAAGCTGGTTGCTGCGTCGGTGACGGCGCTGTTCAGCCTGATGGCGGCGCTGCCGGTATTGGCGATTCCGATCCTGCTTGGCGGCGTGCGTTTGATCGAATTCGGGGCGGTGGCCCTGGTTCTCGGCAATGCGCTGTTCTTCTCGCTTGCGGTGGGCATGTGCGTTTCGGCGGCGAGCACCCAGGCGCGCAGCGCGTTCGCGCTCGCCGTGTTCATCCTGTTCCTGTTTGCCGGTGTCGGCCCGTGGCTGCGGTTGGTCATCGGGAGCTACACGGGCCTTGGCATTCTGCTGGCCGCCAACCCCAGCTCGGCACTCGAACTGGCGTCGAGCGTGGCGGCGAACCGGGAGGGCGTCGTTCTGGGCTGGGCGTTGTCGGGGACGCACGGTCTGGCGTGGCTGTTTCTCGGGAGCGCGGCCTGGCTGACGCAGCGGGCGTGGCGGGAGCAGGGCGTGCTGAAGGCGGGCGTGCCGTGGCGGCACCGCTGGCACATGCTCAATTACGGCACGGCGATCGAGCGCCAACACTCGCGTCGGCGGCTGCTGGATCGGAATCCGGTTCTGTGGCTGGCGAGCCGCAACCAGCTCAAGGTCCGGCTGCTGTGGGGAGCTGTCGGTTTGGCGTTGTTCGTGTGGCTGGTGTGGCGCTGGCGGATGGGGATGGCGAGCGACACCTGGAACAGCACGTTTCTGATCGCCCTGTTTCTGCACGCCCCGCTGAAGTGGCTGATGGCCTCCGAGGCGAGCCAGCGCTGGACGCAGGAACGGCAGACCGGGGCCCTCGAACTGCTCCTGACCACACCATTGTCCGTGGCCGAGATCCTGCGGGGTCACTGGCTGTCCCTGAGGCGGTTGTTCGGCGCGCCTGCGCTGGCCATCCTGCTCGTGGAGGTCTTCACGCTGGCAGCCAGTGAGGGGCTGAACGGACTGGGATCGGACATGGGGCTGATGACACTGGTCGGGGCGCTTGTCTTCATCTGGGACCTGTATGCGCTGGCGTGGGTTGGTCTGTGGCTGGGGCTGTCGAGCCGCAAAGCCAACCAGGCATTCGTCGGCACGGCGGTGCGCATCCTTTGTGTGCCCTGGGCGGTCTTCCTGTTCGCGCTGTTCTTCACGGGCGTTCAGGGGCCGCTCGCCCTGCCTCTGCTCTGGCTGATCGTGTGCGGTCTCTGTAACCTGACGTTCCAGCGCTGGGCGCGGGAGAACCTGCGCGGGCTGCTACGGGAATTGGCTCCCGGACGCCTTGGCCATGCGGCGGCCAACTGAATGGAGCGCGTACAGATGCACTGGGACTCCCGGGGAACCGTTCTTCGCGCTTGGCGAGCTCGGCAGCGAATGTTACAGAGTCTTTGCGCGAAGCCGCTCCTGGCTCGTTCCGGGGAGACAAGCATGGCATGATTATCGTCACGGACAGTCGGTGCACCGCCTATCAGCAATTCGGCCATCCCGAACGGCCGCAGCGCATCAGCCTGACCGTCGAACGTCTTAGGGCGCAGAGCGAAATCGAGTTGGTCTGGGCGGAGCCGGCGCCGGTGACCGAGGCGCAGCTCGAGCGCGCCCACAAGCGGTCCCTTCTCGAACGGCTGAAGGTGTCGGTGGACTTCGACTCGGACACGGCGGCGTATCCGGACATTCGCGCGCACGCGGAGCGGAGCGCTGGCGGGGCACTCTACGCCCTGCAGAGGGCTCTCGAGAGCAAGACGGCCTTCAGCCTGCTGCGTCCGCCGGGGCATCATGCGACGCCGGACCGAGCGATGGGTTTCTGCTATCTGAACTCGGCGGCGATTGCGGTGATGGAGGCGCGGGCCAAAGGTGTCGGGCGTGTGGCCGTTTACGACTTCGATGTGCATCATGGGAACGGCACTGAGGACATCCTGCTGGGTCAGGACCAATGCGCCTACTTTTCCGTGCACCAATTCCCGTGTTATCCGGGCACCGGGAGCGATTCTTATGGCAACGCGCATAACTACCCCGTGGCGCCCGGCGCGGCTCGAGAGGACTACCGCCAGGCGCTGGCCAAGGCGCTCGAAGATTTAGAGCGGTTCAAGCCCGAACTGGTGGTGGTATCGGCGGGATTCGATGCCTACTGCGGCGATCCGATCAGCGACGCGGCCCTGCAAGAGGAGGATTTTGGCTGGCTGGGTTGCTCGATTCGGGAATTGGGCGTGCCGGCCTTCAGCCTGCTTGAAGGCGGTTACAGTCGAGATTTGCCCGATCTCATTTTCGCCTATCTGCGCGGCCTGGCCGGGAAATGAGGACAGTCACCGCCGGCTCGCCCGTTTCTTACACACCGTCTGTGCGCGTGTGGATGAGACTTCGCAAGATGAAAGCCATGCGGGCTAGAGAAGCAAGACCGCGCCCGGTTCGAGAGATAGAGAACTGCAACACATTGTCTCACGGCAGACCACCCACAGGACCGACAGAATGCTCTCGGTTCCTTTTCTGGGCGTGGTTTTGCCACAGCCTGGATGCCAGACTCCGCGATGCTTTGCGAAACATCCGGGCTAGTAGCGCTCCTTCTCGGCCAGCGCCGCAATCAACTCGAGTTTCCAGGGCTCGACCCGCGGGGCCACCGAACAGGCGGTGCTGAGGATGTAGCCGCCCCCCGGCGCGCCATCGCGGAGGCAACGCCGCACCTCGGCCTCGACTTCGCCGGGGGCGCGATACGCCAGCAAGGCGACGGAGTTCATATTACCTTTGATGAAGAGGCGTCCTTCGAGCTGCCGTTTTGCCGCCGCCAAATCCACGTCACCCAAGGGCGGAGGATCCAGCGTGTCCAAACCCTGCGTCTCGGTCTCGATCATGAGATCGAGACGATCTCCGATCCGTCCGCAGGTATGGGTGTAAACGGGCACGCCCGCCGCGCGGATTGCCCGTGCGACCCTGCGTTCGTACGGAAGGACAAAACCGGCGTAGGCCGCTTTCGATAGGAAACCTGCGCCCGCGAACGCGGACGACACGAGCACGGCATCCGCCCCGCGCCGCGCCTGAGCCACGCCCCAGGCGATCGAGGACTCCGTCAACCGGTCGAGAAAGGCGCGCGCCTTGCCCGGATCGGTCACCAGCGCCATCAGGGCTTCCTCGTATCCGAACAGCTCCATGAAATGCGTGAATGGCGAGAACACTTCGCCATGGATCGAGACCGCACCGCGCGTCAACGCCCGCACCCGATCGATGGTGTCTCCGAAGTACCCGGGGATCCGGCGCAGGAGGCCTGGGGAGGTTTTGCCGTCGATCCACGGGACGTGACAGACGTTCCACCAATAACCTGTGAGGGCATCAAGAGCGTCAAGCCGATCCGGATCGAGCCGGGCGAAGTCCGCGCGCGGCAATGAAGCCTGGGTGGCGAGGCGATGCTGTGGGTTGTCGTCGGGTGGGACGGTTGTGCAACTGCCGTCGGCCCACCGAAGTCGCGTCCCTTCATCCGTGGCGTCGATCTGCTGGACGCGCGAGAGCAGGTCCGGGGGGCGTCCGGGCAGGTTAACGAGGATGCCATCGAACCGGTAGCGCTGCTGGAGGCGGACCAACGCCTGGGCGAAGCCCTCGGTGGTGAACCAAATTTCGTGCGGGGCGATGCCGCTGTGGAGGAAGTAGTGGCCCAAGGCGAGCTGGCAGAACACCGGCACGCGATCCGGCAAAAGATGCCGCATGGTGCATCGGACGCGCTCGCGCGAGTCCATCTTGGATTCGGCCTTTGACATGGTCGCGGGGGAACAGACCGGTTTGTCTGAAAGGACAACTGCATAGGGCGGCGCACGGCGCGTGTCGAGCGCCGACTGCATTGGTCTGGATGCGCATTTGGACTGACGCTGGCATCGGGGGTTGGCAGAGGTTGCCGCCGGCTGGCACACGCCGCGGATGGTCCCCGGCGGGCGCGGCATCGTGGGATGGGCCGGGCCGGCTGTTGAACCCGTGAGCGCGGAGCTTGAATTTGCTGGTTTTCTTTGCCGCCCTGTTCGTGGTGGTCGAGGCTTTGAACGCCACCGGCCTGCCCGACCAGATTTACGGCCATGTGCGCGGTCTCTTCGGTCACACGCTCGCCGCCCAGGGCTGGAATCTCGCCTGGTTCTCCGCCCTCGGCTCGAACATTTTCTCGAATGTTCCTTTCGTTTTGGTGGCCGGGAAATGGATTTCGAACTTCGTCGAGCCGAAGCGGATGTGGCAGGTGATAGCCCTGGCAACGACGTTTTCCGGCGACCTCACCATCCTCGGATCGGTCGCCAACATCATCGTCGTCGAATCCGCCCGCAAACACGTCGAGGTCGGATTCTGGGACTATGCGAAATTCGGTCTGCCGGTGACGGTGCTGACCCTGGTGGCAGGGATGCGGATCCTGCTCCGGTAGACGCGTGTTTCACAGAGCTTCGCGGAGTCCGACCGCACTTTGCACTGACGGGGTGCAATATGCGCCCGGGAAGCCCGCGATCCACTCGCCGCCGATCATCGCCGCCACAACCGGCTGCCGGTTGTGCACCAGGGCCGCGGCGACCTCGCGCAGTCCGACACTCGACGGAATGGCGATGAGGTCGGCCCACGCGCCGGGAGTGATTTCGCCGACGCGGCCTGCGAAGCCCAGGGCCCGCGCCCCGTTGAGCGTGGCCAGGCGCAGGACGGCGTCGGGTGGCCACCTGGGGTGCGCCTGGGCAAACACCCGCATTTCCTCGAACAGATCGAGCGCGGCCGTTTGTCCCCGAGGCGTTGCGACCGTGGCCAGGCTGTCGGTGCCCAGGCACACGTTCACACCGCGCCGCATCAGTGCCGTGACGGGGAAAGGACGATGGCCGAAGTAGGCGTGGCTGCGCGGGCAGTGGATCACATGGACGCGGTTTATGGCGAGGAGGTCGGCATCGCCGCGGTCGAGGTAATTGGCATGCACGGCCAGCAAACGGTCACCGAGGAGATTCTGGCGCGCCAGGTGTTGAATGGGCGAGATTCCGCCGCAATCGGACATATCGCGCTGGTTGCGCTCGAGCCAATCGAACATCGGCCCGCCTCTCCTGGTGAACATCGCGTACTCTTCTTCAGATTCGGCGACGTGCGTGGTGATCCGCCATCGGCGCCGGCGCGTGATCGCTCCGCATCGCCGCAGGAGTTCGGGTGGTGTCGAATACGGGGCGTGCGGCGAGAGAAAGGCGCGGTGGCGCCCGCGAGGGAGTGCGGCGATTGCGGCGAGGGCTTCGTCGAGGATCGCCCTGGGGGTGCGGCGGCTCTTGACGCCCGTCAATTCAATGAACGACGTGAGGCGCAAGGGAGTCGCCTGCCACATCTCCGGGAGGAGGTCAGGCGCGGACTCGACATCGCCAACGACGGTGGTGCCGGTTCGGATCAGCATTTGGGCGCCGTGCCACCAGGAACGCGCAAAGTCGTCACGATTCCATGCGCCTTTGAGTTCCGTGATGCGTTTGATCCAGTCGGTGAACGAGCGCGAAGGCGCCAATTGGCCCGCCATGTCGGTATAGTCGAGATGGCAGTGCGCGTTCACCAGACCGGGCAGCAGGGCCACTTCGCCCAAATCCGTCGGGGATCCCGCGCAGTGGGGTCGGAGGTCCTTCCACTGGCCCACGGCTTGAATACGCCCTCCGGAGACGACGACCGCGGCATTCGGGAGGCGCGGCTGGCGGATCGGCAGGACAACGCGCGCCCGCAAGACCTTCAAGGACTCGACGGCCATCCCGCTCCTCTCCCCCTCGCCTCGTCGCAGAGAATCCTCGATCCCTTGAACGCAGCTCAGAAACTCGATGTGTTTCCAACAAGTTTCAACGGTCAAGGAATCTAGAGTTCGGTGTCCTGGCGCTTGCGCTTCAGGCGTGCAGCATGGGTATGTTTGACGGTCTCGCGTTTGCCGCGCCGTTTGCGAATCTGCTGTTCGATCTTCTTAAAGACCATGTCAATCGCGGTGTAGAGATCGTTCTGGGAATCCTCGGCGAACAAATCCGGCCCACGGACACCCAGACGGACGGAGCAGCCAAACTGTTTTTTGGGGGCCTTGGTATGGTCGTGGTCGAGGGTGACCCGGGCATCGATCGCCCAGCGGTTGAAATGCTCGAGCTTGTCGAGTTTCTCGAGAATGTGTTCTTCGATGGCGCTGGTCAGCGTGACGTTATGCGTCGTCAGGATGAGCTTCATGGGCTTAAGGTGGCGCGCAATCCCGGCAAAATCCAGCGAAAGTAAACGGCAGCAGTTGCGGCAGGCAGGCCGTCTCTCGCGCGAGTGAACTTCGAACGGTTTACGACGCCTGCGACATCTTCGGGCTCTATTGTCGTCTCTCAGGCCCCGGTGTTCTCCCGCTCGTCGTCGGGCAAAGGCCGCCCGAGTGTCTCTGGCGCCCAGATCAGCGCGACGATTCCCAACAGATAGGAACAGGCCAGCGTCATCGCGGCCAGGCGAAATCCGGGGATCGCCGTCAGGCCGTCCAGCGCCCTGGCGAGCGGTCCCAGGACGAATGGCCCGAGGGCGGCGATGTAGCGCCCCACGTTGTAGCAAAAACTCATGCCGGTGGTCCGAAGCCGGGTCGGGAAGAGTTCCGGGAAATAGATGGCGTAGCCGCCGAAAGGCGCCAGGGTGCAAAACCCGAGAATTGGCCACAGATAGTAGATTTGGTGGGCCTGGTGAAAGGTGCCGAACACGAGGATCAGGCTCGCCCACGCAATTGTCAACCCGATCAGAAACGACAGTCGTCTTCCCAGGCGCGCCGCGATGGCGGTGAAAAACGTGATGCCCAGGAACGAGCCGACCTGTTGGAGGATGCCGCCGACGGACTTGAGGTGTGTTTTTCGGTCCTCGGTAATCGCACCCGCCAGGAGTTGGGCGAGCCGCTCCTTCTGATCGCCTGTGAGCGGGCTTGCCGCTGGATCAGTCGAGGTCGACCGGGTGTCGGCGGCGCCGATGCGCGAAAGCAGTTCGAGGTACTTGCGGTTTTCCTGCGCACTGAGCCCTGCCAACGCGGCGGAATGGGCTGCCGGGGTATCGGCCCGCAGAACAGCCTCGATCTTGGGCCGGGTCTCCGTCTCGACCGTCGTGATGGCCGAGTCGATCAGTTCGGGGCTGTAGAATCCCACGCCCCAGAGCCCGAGCACACCCGCCACCGCCAGACTGACACCGACGAGTGTGTTGCGCCGCCAGACCGGGATGCGGAAGAGTTCCTTGATGCTGCCAAACTGGCGGGACGACCCGCCCCGGGCCGCCGCCGCGCGCGCGGCCACCCACTTTTCGGGCTCCTTGAGTCGCAGGAAAACGACCACCGCCACCAAGCCCGGCAACGCCCCCAGGAAATAGAGCCCACGCCAGCCCCAGCCCAGTCTTTCGTCCGGCACAACCACGCCCAGGCTGACGGCTGCCAGGACGTTGCCTATGGCCGAGAGAGCCTGGAGCGATCCCAACGTGTGCGGGCGCGCCCTGTCGGGCATGACTTCCGCGACCAGGGCCGCGCCTACGGCGAACTCGCCGCCGACCCCTGCCCCGGCCAGGAAGCGAAAGAGGGCGAAGTACCCCCAGCTTTGAGACAGGCCACTGAGTCCGGTGCACGCGGCGTAGACCAGGATTGTCGTGGCCATCGTCTTGGCCCGGCCCCAGCGGTCTCCGAGCATTCCGAAGAACAGCCCGCCGGTGGCCCAACCGAGGATGAAGATCGAGGTGGCGTAGCCGCCGCGGGTGGTCTGGGTCAGGGTGTCGGCGTGGGGCAAAAGGTCGCGCATCGTGATCGAGCGCGAGAGTGTGAAGATTTGCTGGTCAAAGCAGTCGAAGAGCCAGCCGAAAGCGGCCAGGGCGAAGACATACCATTGATACCGGTTTGGGAGACGCCACCAAGGGGGACCGTCGTGGTTTGGGGGAGTCGCGGCGGCGTTCATCGCGGCGTCGGAGGCCGACCCGGATCAACCGCCGTCGGGCTGAAGCCGGCTTCTGGGGTGCGGCGCGGGTCCCATTGGTCGTGACTGGTCGTCATGACACCCGCCCGTAAAAACCTTCAATAATCTGTCGGAAGTTATTCTCCGCCACATTCACGATTCGCATCTCGCGCTTGGCGTTCTCGGCGGAGTCGCTGGCGTGGGCCGCGTTGATCATGATGTTGGATCCGAACTCCCGTCGGATGGATCCCGGCGGCGCCTTGGTGGGATCGGTTGGCCCGAGCACATCGCGGATCTTGGCGACGGCATTGACGCCCTCATAGACGAGGGCGATGCACTTCTCGGTGCCTGGCTGGGTCATTTGGGCCGGCTCACACTCGCTGGGGCTGCGTCCGGCCATGAAGCGGACGATGTTTTCGAACTGGTTCTCGCCCAGGAGCGGGCCGAGCAACTCCCCGAGTTGCTGCGATTCCGACGCGCCAATGGCGAATCCGAGTTCCTTCTCGAGCACTTCCTTCGCCCGCGTCGCCACAACACTCTTGAGCTTGGTCCGCAGAATCTCCCGGACCGGGCCGTAGAACTCCATCGCCTGGGCCGTGCTCATCCGGTGCACCTTGATCCCGACGATGAACAACCCTGTGCGCGAGAAGAAGTCGATCATGTTCCCCGGACGCCCCGTGGCGAACTTGAAGTTGTCCGGTTTCAGCAGGACAAGCGTCCGCTCCGACTGCTCGTCCGCTGCGTAGCTGATCACCTGATCGAGGACGCCCCCTTCGGTGTCCGAGTAGCGAGCCCAGAGCTTGAGCTTGGCGATCGCCTCGTCGAGCGAAGGAGCCGCCAGAACCGCGGGTTCGAAATAACGCACCTCGTCGTTGGCATCCAGGACCAGATCGCCGTAAGTGTCGCGGATCGTTTGCCCGCCGCGGCGGTGCGGGCTGAAGTTGCCCACAACGGTTCGGACCCTGCGGACGGCGTCTTCGCCCTGGAAGAGGAGCATCATGACACGCCTGCGGCGACCCGATTTGGGTTCCGGCGCGAAGTTTTCGATAACGTAGTCGCGGATCAACTCCTGCACGCGTCGATCCTGGCCATCCTGCGCCGAGACGATTGACTCACTGTACTTCTGAACCAGTTCTGCGCTGGGAGCGAACATGCGCGCCCCGACCAGCTCGACACCGGAGCGGGTGATCAACCGGGCGATGATGCCACCGGTCCGCGATTTGTGCAGGGAGTGAGGGGTAATGATGGCGTAAGCCAGTTGCTGGGGCATAAAACAGTGAATCTACAGTGTCGGTGGCGCACCTTCGGCCCCGCCGGTTCCACTCGGGGCGGTGTCGGGTACTGCTTCGGCCGCCGCGGGCGGGGCGGCCGCCTTGCCGCCCAGAATCTTGAACATGACCACCCCGCAGGTGGGACATTTGCCTTTGATCGCCTTTCGTCCGTTCTTCATCACTTCCTCGACCCCGTCGGCGATCTCCTTCTTAGCTTTGCATTTTACGCAGTAACCTTCGGCCATAGAAAGCTCCAGCAGCAATGCGTCACGCACTGCTGCTGTAACGGGATAGAGCTTAAAGGGCAGGAAACCAGAGCGTCAACTGCGAAAGCTCACACGACCGGACTCAGCGCCGCGAGGGATCGTGTGTATCTTGCTTTTAGGGAACGACTTATCCAGCGCAACAGGCCTCTAGCGAAGTCCGAGTGCCCGGTCCACCATCGGAGTGCAAATATGCGGGCCAGACGGGTCGGCTCCAAGAGGGTCTTGTCGCGATCACATTTCGCGGAGGGCAGTCTTGAGAATCTTGCCTGTTGCATTGCGCGGAAGCATTTCCAATTGAAAGACTTTCCGAGGCAGCTTGTAGTCTGCAAGCCGGTCCTTGAGAAAGTGGAACAGAGCCAGCTCGTCGATCACGACCCCGTCGTTCATCGACACAAACGCCACTGGATGTTCACCCTTGCGCGAATCGGGCTTACCAATCACTGCGGCCTCCCTCACCCCGGGATACTGGTAAATCACTTCCTCGATTTCACGCGGATAGACGTTTATCCCGTTGACCAAGAGCATGTCCTTCTTTCGGTCGGTGATGTACGTGTACCCATCCGAGTCCATGTAACCCACATCCCCCGTGTGCAACCAGCTTTCTCGGAGAGCGCTGTCGGTTTCCTCCGGTTTGCCCCAATACCCCAGCATGACGTTCCCGCCGCGCACGCAGACCTCGCCGGTCTCCCCGCGGGGCAACTCCTTGTTCTCCCCGTTCCGGATGCTGATCTCGACGCCGAGAATCGGGAGTCCGATCGATCCCGCCTTCTGGATGCCGCGGATGGGGTTCACCGACACGACCGGGCTGGCCTCACTCAGTCCGTAGCCTTCGACGAGCGGGATGGTGTGTTGGCGGGAAAACTCGCGCAGGACCTCGAGGGGGAGCGGCGCCGCCCCGCTGACGCAGAGTCGCAGCGGGAAGTCAGGCGGCAGGGGGATGTGTGCCAGAGCCCGGAAGAGTTGCGGGATGGCCGGAAGGACCGTGGCTCGATGCTGCATGATCTCGCGCACGATGTTCTTGGGCGGGTTGAGCGATTTGACCAGCACGATGGTCCCGCCCACGATCAACGGCAGCAGGACGCACACCATCAGCATGAAGCTGTGGAACATCGGCAGGACCAGCGCAAACCGATCCACCTCGACCGTCTCGAAGACGTGCCGGCAGCTCTCGACGTTGTGGAGCAGGTTCCCGTGCGAAAGCATCGCTCCTTTCGGATGCCCCGTCGTTCCCGACGTGTAAATGATCACCGCCAGATCCTGATCCTCCTGTCCGAGTCCGGGCAGTTCGACCGGATGCGCCGGCGCCGCTTCGAACGTCTCTGTCCGCAACAGCCCAAGGCCCGGACGCGCCGCCGTCAACCGTTCGAGCGTTTCTTCCATCCCCCCTTCAGTCACCAGCACATCAATGCCGCCATCCCTCAGAATGTAACCCACCTCGTTCGCCTTGAGAAAGTTGTTGATGGGGACGACAATGGCCCCGGCGCCGAGAATGCCGAAAAAAGCCGAGATAAACTCCGGACAGTTCCTCAACCACAAGCCGACCCTGTCCCCAGGCTTCACGCCCAACCGGGTCCGCAAATGGTGGGTGACCCAGGCGGATTGATCCGCAAAAGATCGGTAGCTTCGCTCGGCGTCGCCCCACAGAACCGCTGCTTTCGTCGCATTCCGCTCCGCCGACTGCAAAAAGGCCGTTGTCAGGTTCATTGGCTAGTGATTCCGAGCTGTTAGGCCGAGACTTAATGTTCTGCGGCCCCATCAGTCAAGTGAATGCTTCTCGATCGCTGGGCCGAACATCCGGCTTCCCTTTTCGTGCTCTTCGTCCCTTACTGAGGCGGTGATCGACACACCCGCAATGCTGACTGGTTTTGTCGCCCGACTCCGCGCGGCGGACTGGGTGGCCATGGACACGGAGGCTGACAGCCTTCACTCGTATCCGGAGAAAGTCTGTCTCATGCAATTCAGCATGCCCGGCGAGGATGCGCTTGTGGATCCCCTCAGCGGCATGGACCTGGCCCCTCTCTGGCAGGCCCTCGAGGGGCGAACGCTGCTTCTGCATGGCGCCGATTACGATCTGCGGATGCTCTATCGGGACTACCAGTTCATTCCGCACGCGGTTTTCGACACGATGCTGGCTGCGCGCGTGGCCGGCATGCGCGAGTTCGGGCTCAGCGCGCTCGTCGAGTCGCTCCTGGGAACCAAGCTCGACAAAGGCCCGCAAAAGGCGAACTGGTCTCGGCGCCCTCTCACGGACCGGATGATCGTGTACGCCCGCAACGACACGCGTTATCTGCACTCCTTGGCCACGCTTCTGGCCGATCGTTTGCGGGCGCTGGATCGGCTCGATTGGCACCGTCAAATGTGCGCGCAACTGGTCCACGATTGCACCCGGGCGACAGAGGGAGACCCTGACGGACTCTGGCGCATCCGCGGATCGAGCCGGCTCGAACCGAAGGCCTTGGGAATCCTCCGTGAGGTCTGGATGTGGCGGGACCGGGAGGCCCGAGCCGCCAATCAGCCCCCTTTCTTCATCCTGAACCACGATCACCTGCTCGCTCTGGCCGAACAGGCGGCTCGGGGCGAGAGTGTCGACGCCTTGATTCCCAAGCGTTTCTCCCTGCGGCGCCGGAGGGCCCTCTTCGAGGCGTTGGACCGGGGTGCGCGTTTGAGAAAGGCCAGCCGGCCCCTTCCGTTGCGCCCGCGCGGACACCGGTTGACCCATGCCCAGAGACTGCGCCTGGAACGACTCGAGGCCCGTCGCAACCGTCACGCCGCGACGTTGAATCTCGATCCGAGCCTGATCGCCAGCCGCTCGGACTTGGTGGCTCTGGCCAGCGGTTGCGAGCGGCAGGAACGCGCGCTTCTCCCGTGGCAGAAGCGTTTGCTCATCGAGCCGGACGATAGGCCGCTTTCGCCTGGGGCATCCACTGCTTGAGGTCGGCAATGCGCCGTTCGTCGAGCGGATGCGTGCGCAGAAACGCCGGCGTCTGGCTGCCCTGCCGGCGGTTGTACTCGGCAAACCGCTCCCAAAACGCGACTGCCGCCTCCGGATCATAGCCCGCCTTGGCCATGTAGATCAGACCGATCTGGTCAGCCTCGGATTCCTGCTTGCGGCTGTGCGGCAGGGTCTCGCCCACCTGCACTCCGATGCCGTAGAGCGAGCCGAACGCCGCCTGGTAGCGCGGGTCTTTGCCGCCCACGTAAGCGGACGCGACCTCGCCCAGGCCTTGTGTGATGATCGCCCGGCTCATCCGCTCGGCTCCATGATGGGCCGCCGCATGCGCCACCTCGTGCGCGATCACCGTTGCCAGGCCGGCCTCGTCCTTCGTAATCGGCAGGATGCCCGTGTAGACTCCGACCTTGCCGCCCGGCAGGCAGAAGGCATTGGCCTCCGGACTCTCGAACAGCACGAACTCCCATTCCGCTCCCGGGAGGTCCGCCACCGCCGCGATCCGGCGTCCGACTTTCTCGACCAAGGCCATCGCCGCGGCGTTTTTGCTCACCGGCGTCTCCTTTTTCATGTCCGAAAACGCCTGCAGACCCAACTGCATTTCCTGGGCGCTCCCGATCAGCACCAATTGCCTGCGCCCGGTTTCAGGCGCAGTCACGCACCCGGCAATCCAAAACACGGCACATCCCACAAGCAGCGCCCGCGGGCGCATCCATCGCATCGGTCTTTTCATCGGCCTGACGAAAGCACAAACGGGCAGCAGACTCAAGTCGCGTCCGCTTGACAAGGCCGATGGGGAGGTGCATATGTAGCGCCTCAGCCTACAAACCTCAAACCGACTGTGGCCACAACGCCGCTGCTGCCACTGAGCGATCTGATCAACAGCGAGTTCGTGCCAGTCGAGATTCTCTTCGACGCCGACGGCAGCTTCAGCCTGACCTACAACGGCAAGGTTCATTTCTCGAAGTTCTTCTTTCCCGGCTACGAGCCTTTGTCGGGGGCGCGGATTGGATTCGGCGCGCGCACCGGGGGTTTGAATGCCCACCACTGGATCGACGATCTGAGCATCGTGACCTATACCGATCCCAAACCCGGCATTGTCCGGCAACCGGAGAACCTGACCATGGTGGAGACGAGCGCCGCGAAATTCACGGTCACGCTGAACAATGGAGACGGCGCGACGGTTCAGTGGCTGCGCAATGGCACCGCCATTGGGGGCGCTACCGGGACGAGCTACACGTTGAGTCCGGTCTCGATGACCGATAACGGCGCGAAGTTCTCGGCGCGCGTCACTCTCGGGGCGAACATCGTCACTTCGGACGAAGCCACGCTGACCGTCGTCCGGATCGATCTCCCGGATGCGCCGGTCGTGTCGTACGACTTCAACGACGGCCTGGTGCCGGTGGAAGCCATGGTGTATGGCCTGGGCTTTGCCATCGACGGAAGCGAATGGGCGCCTTATGTCAGTCCAAACATGGGCGTCGGCAACTCGGGCGTCCTCCTGATCACCGAGAACATCAACAGCCAGAGCGGGGCTTTCATCATTCCGGACCCGCACGCCGCTGCCCCCGTCTATGGCGTGGCCGCCCGATTTGACGTGCTGATCGGCGGAGGGACCGAAGTGCCTGCGGATGGCATGAGCTTCAACTTCGCCAATGACCTTCCGTACGGGACCGCCGTCGGCAATGCCGAGGAAGGGCAAGGCTCGGGCCTGCGCGTCTGTTTCGACATCTACGACAACACCGACGGCAACCCGAACAATGGCGTCGGCGAAGCCCCCGCCATCACTCTCAAGTGGGGCGAGACGGTTGTGAGCGAGGTGAAGACCGCTTTGAGCGACATCACCACCGGCGACCAATACGCTGACGTCCTCGTGCGCCTGACGCCCGACGGCCTGTTCGATGTCGCCTGGAACGGCAAGGTGCTCATGTACCGGGTGCCGGTCCCCGGATTCGGCTCGATCACCGAGGGCCGGTTCGGTTTCTTTGCCCGCACCGGCGGACTCAACGCAAACCATTGGATCGACAACCTCCGCATCTACACCTACCTGTCCGCCCCGCTCCGCGTCAGCAAACAGCCGGTGGATCAGATGGTGCTCGTCGGCAAGACGGCTGCCTTCGATATCGAGGTAAACAACCCCACCGGCGCCACCTACCAGTGGTTCAAGAACGGCACAGCCGTCGCCGGCGCCACCTCGAACACCTACACCACCCCGGCCACCAGCGCCGCCGATGACGGCGCCAAGTTCAAAGTCGAGGTCAAGTTGGGCAACGAGACGGCGGTCAGCCAGGAAGCCACATTGACCGTCGTCGATTTGGCGCCGCCCAACGCCCCGCAGCTCTGTTACGATTTCAACGACGGCGCCGTTCCCCCCGGCGCGGACATCGGCGGAACCTACGTCGAGGGTTTCACCCCGGTCGCATTCGTGGACACGGTCGGCGGCCTCAACGACTCCGGCGTCCTCAAGCTGACGACCTCGGAGAACAGCCAGACGGGCGGATTCCGTTCGCCCCTGATCGAACAGGGCGCCCAGGTCCTCGAGTTCACGTTTGCCGCGGATGTCCTGGCTGGCAACGGCACTATGCCTCCCGCCGACGGCTTCAGCATCAACATCGCCAATGACCTTCCCATCATCGTGGCTGGTGAAGCCGAGAACGGCGGAGGCACGGGCATTTCAATCGCCTTCGACACGTACGACAACGGAGGTGGCGAAGCCCCTTCGATCGACGTGCGTTACCTGGGCCAGGTCGTGGCGGCGAAGTTGGTGCCTTTGGCTCTGGTGAATTCGGGCGATTATCTGACCGTTCTCCTCCGTGTCCGAGAGAACGGCCTGCTCGATCTGGCCGTGGGCGACTCGATCGTTTACCACAACCTGCAGGTGCCGGGATACGCCCCGATGAGCGGTCTCAGGCTGGCCCTCTATGCCCGCACTGGCGGCGCCAATGCCAGCTACTGGTTCGACAATGTCTGCCTCGGTTACACAATCCCAGCCAGCATCAGCATCACGGACGAACCGGCGGACGCGCTTGTCCTCGTCGGTCAAACTGCCACGTTCCAGGTCCTGGTGAGCAATCCGCAGGGCGTCACTTACCAGTGGCGGCGCAACGGCGTGGACATCCGGGGAGCGACCGGCTCCAGCTATACAACGCCGGCGTTGGGTCTGGCCGATGACGGGACAAGGTACTCCGTGGTCGTGACGGGTCCCAACACCGTGACCAGCCGCACTGCGGTGGCATGGGTCATGGCGAAGTTCGACGCGGGGGACAACCCGCTGATCAATCTCGACTTCAACGATTATTCCACCCCCGTCGGGAGCTCCGTTTTTGGAACCGCATTCATCACCGGCCCGGGCGGGGTGGACGACTCGGCCTTCCTGCAACTGACCGAGGCGGTGAACGACCAGAGCGGCGCGTTCCTGCTCGACACACCCGTGGGCGCCGCCCCCATCAAGGACTTCACCGCAACCTGGATGATGCGCGTCGGCGGCGGCACGGCGATCCCCGCCGACGGGTTCAGCTTTGTCCTGGGACCGGATGTGGTCGATGGGACGTTTGGCGAAGACGGCGCCGGGTCGGGCCTGATTGTCAGCTTCGACACGTACGACAATGGCGCGACCGAGGTGGCGCCCGAGATATCGATTGTCTACCGCAACAGCCAGGTCGCAACTCGGCCCTTCGACATCAGCGTGCTGCAAACAGGCGACGCCTTCGAGCAGATCGGCGTGCGCGTCAACCGCAACGGAACCCTCGACCTGTACTACGGCGACACTGCCGTCTATCGCGCCCTGCCGTTGCCCGGGTTCGCCCCCTTCGAGGCCGGCCGCTTTGGCTGGGGCGCACGCACGGGCGGACTAAACGACAACCACTGGATGGACGACGTCAGAATCGCCCTGAACACCCAACCGGATGTCGCCCCGCGGCTCACCGTGACACAGTCGGGCGCCAACGTTGTCATCACCTGGTCCGGCGGCGGCACGCTGCAGAGCGCCACTGCCCTGTCAGGGGCCTGGGCGGACGTTCCAGGCGCGGCCTCCAGCTACACGACGCCGGCGTCGGATGCGATGCGATTCTTCCGGGTTCGCCAATAAACGGCACTTGCGCGAATCTGTGCAGAACGTCCTTTGCATTCGAATCTGAAATCTCGAATCTCAGGACCGACGGAATGCTCCCGATTCCCTCGCCGGGCGCGGTTTTGCCACGACCCGGATATGAGATCACGCGCAGCCTTGTGAAATGTCCGGGCTCATGGGTCGTGAGGCATGCGCCCACGCCCTTCGGGTTCCGCCCGAACACGCGTTTACGGACTCCCTTACTTCGTCGAAGGAAACAGACCGTCGATCAGTGCAACGGTGCGATCGACCAACATCTGACCGCCTTCCGGGCCGATCTCGGTGCTCTGGATGACGGCGCTGTAGCCACCGCCCTGGACGGCCTTCTCCGTAGGCAAGTACGACCCGTTGCCAACCAGTTGGACCACCAGTGTCTGGAGGGCCTTGCTTCGTGCCTGGATGCGGATTCCGTAGTCGGTGAACAGCTCGAATTCGCAGGTGCAAATCGTCGCATCACCGATTCGTAGCACGTGCAACTCCACGTCTCGTTGGGGGTGTGGAGTGTTTTGTTGCCGCTCAAAACGCTCCACGACGTGTCGGTTCCAGGTCATGCGGGTCAAAACGTCGTCAGCCGACTTCGGGTCCGCTGCGATCTGTGCCGCGTACTTGTCTTGTTCTGCCTTGGAGAAAGCATATTCGTCCTGCGTCACCAGGCGCAGCGGCAGACTCAGAATGTCAACTTTGTGGATGAGCGGCGCGTCGGCATGCCGATCCTCCTTCACCGTGTTGTATGCCTCCTCGACGGCCACGACAATGCGCCTGGCAATCTCATCCAGACCGCTCAGGCCCCGCAGCCTGGTCATTCGTTCCTCAGCCGCGCCGCGGTACAGGGGTCTGGGCGACTGATCCCCTGCCGCGCCGATCACACCAAGCACCACCAACTCCGGGCCAAAGCGTTGCCGCAATTTCTCGCGCACAGGATGCCAGTAATCGGCATTGACCGAGGATCGGCCCTCGACCAACTGGGCCGTGCAGGGAACATGAACGATTGTCGCGCTGAGTTTGCCGGCCTCGTCCCAAAAGAAGAGCACGTTCAGATCGTGATCCTCCATCCCCTCCAGGTTTCTGAACTCAGGGACTCTGGTGTCTCCGTACATCCTAGCTGTTCCGTCACCGAAAGCGCCCGGCGTCGGGAGCCTTTGTGAATAGACGGTTCGCCGGTTGCAGGCGACCACCGCGTGGCTCAACCCCCACGTCACGCTTCCAGGGCGGCGCGTGTTCCATGCCTCGACGATCGCTCCGGAGACGCGCCCCACGAAGAACCGGACGTATTCCTCAGGTTGAAGGACACCGTCTTTCGGGATCGGATATAGGAATGAAGAACCCGGGGCATTGTCGAGGACTGGAGCCGTGTGAGTGTGAGTGGCATTCAGGAAGAGCTTTCGAGTGTCCACTTCAGGCAGTTGCCGGCGCACCTCCTGGCGGACCATCTTGAGCATCTCGTCCGGGATGCCGACCAGATCGCAGGAGACCATAATGGCGAGGTCCAGCGTGCGATCTTGTTCTCTGGATTCCAATGCCAGGACGTTGGCGGTCAACGGAGTCTCCGCGGTTGTCGCGATCCGCAGATTGAACTGGCCGCAGAGGGCCACGGGCAGTGTCGGGGTGATATCGACAGAAGCGGCTCCGATGTGCAATTCGGAGGCGCCTGCGTTTGTGGCCAAGGACGCGGCGATGATCAGGAGTCGAAGCGCTCCTAGCGCGACGTGCCTATGAGAGCCACGCGGTCCCGCGTGCGTCCCCTTTTCGGTCCCGAATCTTGGGAAGTTCATGGTCGGCACCGTAACCGACGGAACCGCCACTGCCAAGCTTAAGATCCCAGGCGCAAGCCCAGGCAGTGCATCTGGAGGTTGTCGGTGGGAATCGAGTATGCGCCGCGTGGGGCCTGCTTGCCGCGCCTGCCTGTGCCGTGCCCGACACGGCAGACAGGCCGCTGCGCTTTGCAGCGCAGGCAGGCAGGCGTCGCCCCTCCGGCAGTCTGCATCCGTTGTAGGCCCGGCACCATCACCGGGCGACAGAATACCGACAACTGTCAAATGCACCGAAGCCCAGACGGCAGCACGGATTGAGCCGCGGGGACACGGCGGAGAAAGACCAGCGCCGCCTGTCGCCCTGGCGGTCAACGGGACTCGAGCAGCGCCTCGATCAGGCCTTCGGACGCCCGGGGTTCCTCGAGCAGAGCGAACAGGGAGGGGCTCCAGGGATCGAGCGTGAAGGTCCAGCGGCTGAGGCAACCGAGATGGCGTTCGGCGCGCAGGTCGTAGACATGCAACGGGCCGGCTGAGCCGGTCAATTCGGCTGTGAGTTCGATCGGTTGTTCGAGCGCGTAGGTGCCGCCCGCCTGCTCGAGATTCTCGCTCATGTGGTAATCGATGTTGCGCTCGATGGCGACCAGCCGGACATCGCCGATCCTGAAGCGATGCACACGCGCCCGGGCCTCGACCGGCACTCTGATCGGGCCGCACCCGATCTGTTCATGCAGCCAGCGCCACAGGGCGGGATCGGGGACGCGCTTGAGCCGTTCCGCGGGGAACGCGGCCAGATCGAGGTCGAGGCCTCGAAGCGCCGACGCGTTGGCATGGCGGGCGGACGGTTTAGCATCGATCGTTCCGGGAAAGAGCCCGTCGAGCCGATGGGAGGCCAGGAGCCGCCCGTGTTGGTCGAAGAGGCCGGGCGCGCCCGAGCACAACACCGTGCGGCGCAGGGCCGGGCGCGCGCGCGGCGGCTGTTCGTGGACGAGGCGGCGGACGGCCTCGATCTCGGGATCGGACATGGCCCACGACTGGGGAAGGACGAGGGTGCAGTCGGTTGCCGGGTCGGGTTCGAATCGTCCGAGCCGATCGGCGGCGATGAACTGGGGGCTCCAGCCAAGGTCTTGCAGAGCCTTGAGCCACGCGTTGCGGACTTTGGCCTGTCGGTTGTGACTGGCCTCGAAACTCGAGAACCGCCGGTGCCAGGTCGAGCCGTCCACTGTCGATTCGAGCAGCCAGTTGACCTGGATGCTGGGCTGAGAGTAATGGATGTAGATCGGGTCCCGCTCGCGCTCGGCCTCGAGAAACAACCGAGCCAAAGAAGACCGCATTTCCCGGAGCACAGGGGCCAGGGCCAGGGCCTTGGGCGTGAGCGGATACTCTCCGCGGTCCCAATCGATGCAATCTTCGCTCCACCAGATGATGCATCCGCGGTCCCCTTCGAGGAGCAGATGCCAGAGGCGCCGGCGAGCCGGGTTGGTCTCCTTCTCGAAAACCGTCGCCAGGATCGGGCGGCCCGGCATGAACGAACCGAAGATCTCGCGCGCGTTGCCGATGTCGTAGGGCTCGACCCAATCGAGCGCGCGGGCCAGGCGCGCGAGGTCATAGCCGCCGAAGGCATGGGGCATCTGAGTGCCTTCGATGCCGACGGGCGTCTCCGGATCAATGGCGCGCACCGCCCGGCGTAGAGCGTCGAGCGTCCGTTCGAGGCAGAGGTCCATGTAGGTGCGGAAGTCGCACCAAGGCGCCAGATTCCAGCGGACGGGTTCCTTGAGGAACGCGAGGGTTCGGACATCCAGGCGCTGCAGGGCCTGCCAATCCGGACTGCCGCGTGGCGAGGCCTCTCCGCTTCCCATGCGATGCTTGATCTGGTCGGTGGTAAAGGGCCGCACGTCATCCCAGGCGGCGAACGACGTTGCCCAGGCGCGGTTGAGAGCATCGAGGTCGCGGTACTGTGTCCTGAGCCAGACGCGAAAGCCGGCCAGGGCTGCCGGGGCGAAGTCGTAATCGAACGGATTCGCCGAGACGGTCACCGAGAGTTCGTCGCGGATGTCGTAGGCGAGAGGCGCATTTGGGCCGTGCCGCCGGGCCGCCGCACGCATCTGGTCGCGCGCCCACTCGAGCCACTCCGGATCGTCGAGACAGTAATCGCGGACGAACGCGGTCTCAGGTCGCCCGTTCTTTGCCCAAGCGGTGACGTGTTTGTCCCAGTCCGTCACACTTGAGTTCCATTTCAGGCAGAGGCCGCGGTTGACGATGTTCTCGACGTAGTAGGGGAACTGTCGATCGAGGCAAGCCTGCGCCGCGGCGTCCGTGCCGTAGGCCATGACGGTGTCGATGCCCATCTCGCGCAGCCGATCGAGGAACAGATGCGCTTTGTCGGGCTGCGCCCAGGCGCGGTTGCCAACCCACATGATGACACGGTAATCGGTCCACGGACGCAGCGCGCCCTCACCGGGGGATGCGGACGGCTGGGAGCTGGCGAGCCGAGCCAACCCCAGGAGGCATAGTGCAGCGCAGGGAATTCGCACGCGCCGAGCGTGCCGCCGCGGCGGCGTCGAGTCAACCCGCTCGGCCGGACTCGGAGGGCCGAGTTCCAAGAGGCCCTGGTCGGTGACGGTGATTGTCTCGAGACGGTGCCCCTCCTGCGACTGCGGGATCGGCCCTGCGGCATTTGGTTGCGGCTTTGCCGCGCTAAGGGTCTGTGCTGGGCTTCCAAAGCGGCGCCTCGGAGCCGGCGAGATCGGCGATCACGCGGGCTCGCGGGTCGTCATAAGGCGCCGCGGACATCAGGGCCTCGATGCGGAGGGTGGCCGGCTGCGCGTCGAACGGATTGGAGTCCTGCCACTCGAGCGACCACGGCGCGTCGGGCGCGGCAATGTGGGCAGGGGAACGGGCGCGGCGAAAGCGGGGTGATAAAGTGACAGGTTCTTTATTTCTGATTCAGGGCGGAACACAGATTGACGCCGAGATGGATAAAGACAAGGTGACAGGTTCTTTATCTGGAAGGCATGCACGCCGCGCTGTCCAGTGCTCTTTGGGCCTCATCTCCTCCGTGCAGCGCGGGGTGCCGTCTTTGGGCGAACAGGGCTAAAGCCGCGAAACGGACGCCAACGACAGCCAGGGAACTGGCGGCGCTGAAGGATGTCCATGGGGAGCGTTGACATTCAACGATTTAATGCGCCTTGCCCACAGAAACCTGAAACGTTCAAACGCCCAATTCTCGACTCTCGACTCTCGACTCTCAACGCCTCAGGTCACTGTTCCTGGCAGCCTGTCGGACTTAGATCGAGAAGCAAGTGAGGGTGATGGTGGTAGGAGTCGTGGCGGCTGAGATCACGAGCCTGCCGGAGCACTCCTTCACCGGCCAAATCAGCCGACGGGACGACTCCCGCACTCCGGATGACGTCAGCCCGAGGACTTCAGGCGTCTTTTCCCGGGTTTATCCCCCCGTTTTCACCGCGTCGCCCTCAGTTTCATCCCCATCCCCAGAGTGTGCAACCGCCGGAAGTTGTAGGCCAGGCACACCAACTCC